>QWCY01000299.1_pt1 | contig 85000 bp, 63 predicted proteins | sample 1972631 | NCBI WGS metagenome assembly QWCY01 (sample SAMN09866696, study PRJNA288562) | Human gut metagenome isolate pre1_stool, whole genome shotgun sequencing... | isolation source: gut | host: Homo sapiens | place: USA: California
GCTTGAAGTTTTTGATATGGCACAGCGGGTCATCATTAAAGATAACACCGGGGTTTAACAGATTTTGCGGATCGAAAAGCGCTTTTACCGCTTTCATAATCTCATAGGCTTTTTCACCCCATTCGTATTTTACGAACGGTGCCATATTACGTCCCGTACCGTGTTCCGCTTTTAGTGAACCGTCGTATTTATCCACCACTAATGTTTTGACATCATTCATTAGTTCTTCGTAACGTTTTACTTCGGCATCGGTACTGAAAGACTGATTAATAATGAAATGATAGTTACCTTCGAGGGCATGTCCGTAAATACAGGCGTCATTATATCCATGGCGTGCAATGAGTTGCTGTAACTCAGCTGTTGCCTCGGGTAAGTCTTCTATGTGGAAGGCTACGTCCTCGATGAGGCAGGTCGTTCCCGGTTGACGGGTTCCTCCCACAGAGGGGAAAATCCCCGAACGAATGGCCCAGTATTTGGAGTATTCTTCCGGTTTGTCTGTAAAACGAACCGGTATATAAGTATCGAAGGATGCTAAAGTCTCTTCTATGGCAGATCTGTTTTGAGCAAGTTCTTCTTTACTATGTGCTTTAGTTTCTGTAAGTACAGCTGTTAGTCCCTCACCAGTCGAATCGTTGACGGATGCCAGAGATTTCCAATCAAGCAGTTCGGCACCTTTCACAATCCATTCACCTTTTTCGTTGGTGAGTTTCTTCATTGCCACCACCGCCCGGCATGCTTCTTTGATGTCGCTGAAATAGAGCATTGCGCTGGCTTTGTGAGGATAATCATACTCCGTTTTCATAGTTACTTCGGAGAGGAAAGCCAGTGTACCTTCCGAACCTACCATTAAATGTGTGATAATATCAAACGGGTCATCGAAAGCGATGAAGGGGAGTAGATTTAATCCGGTGACGTTTTTAATAGAGTATTTGTAACGAATGCGTGCACCCAACTCTTCATCTGTACGAATCTGGTCGCGTAGTGTCTGAATTTGTGTAATGAATTCGGCATGTTTTAGCAAGAACTCCTGTTTGCTGGCATCACTGCCCGTATCGAGTATTGTTCCATCGACAAAAACGATGCGTGCCGACAGTAACATTTTGTCGCTATTGGCATGTGTACCACAATTCATACCCGAAGCATTGTTCATTACGATACCGCCGACCATGGCACTTTTTACAGAGGCCGGGTCGGGAGCAAACTTACGTCCGAAGGGCTGTAACAGTTCATTGACACGTTGTCCGATAATACCGGGCTGGAGGGTTATTTGTTCGTAGTCGGAGGAAATACTGTATTTCTCCCAGTGTTTTCCTGCCACTATAAGGATAGAGTCACTGATGGCTTGCCCTGATAAACTGGTCCCCGCTGCACGGAAAGTTACCGGCAACAGATGACGGGTTGCCGCACATAATAAATCCGAAACCTCCTGCTCATTGGCGGAGCGGATTACAATTTGGGGAATGAGGCGATAAAAACCAGCATCCGTTCCCCATGCCAACCGGCGAAGTTCGTCAGTATAAATTCTTTCTTGCGGGATGAATTGTGAAATCTCCTGCAAAAATGCCAAGTGCTTACTTCCTTTATTCATTTCTATTTGTATAAATAATATTTCTTTGACAGTTGGCGGAAACTATCCACGTCTTTATACCAATAGTCGCGGATGTCTTCCCAGCGATTACGTTTACTGAACCGTTCGCGTATTTCGTTTGAACCACTTACTTTATCAAACATGTCAAAACGTCCTTTATCTGCATGGTCAAATATAGCATGTTCCGGATAGAGAGTGGCTACTTCCTGCATGACAAGGAATTGTATCTCACTCAACGCGGCTTTCCGATAGTCCATGATATGCACTTGTACGCCTTGCAGATGTTCGCCTTTACCTACAGAATAGAACGGTTTAAGATGTATCGGGCGGAAGATGACTCCAGGCAACTGCAACTTATTCAGATTATCTGCCAGTTCTTCAGCTTTCACCCAGGGAGCAGCAAACATCTGAAATGGAATAGTATAGCCCACTCCGATAGACATATAACCGAGTTCTCCAAGTATTCCCGATACAGGATAGAAGAAGGCAGAGTGCGGATGCGGGATGTGCGGAGAGGAAGGAATCCATTGTAAACCTGTTTGAACATAATCCATTTTACGTTTCCAGCCTTTCATTTTCACCACGTGCAGGTTGCACTGTTTGCCTAACATCTTTTCACCGTTCAGCATCAGGGCCAACTCACCACAAGTGAGTCCGTAAAGGTACGGAATCTTAAATTGACTAACAAAAGAAATGTATCCCTCTTCTGCCAGGTTACCTTCAATTTTTTCCCCTCCTACCGGATTGGGGCGGTCAAGTACGATAAATTCCTTTCCATTTTCGGCAGCAGCTTCCATAGCTACCCCCATCGTACTGATATAGGTGAAAGAACGGCAGCCGATATCCTGTATGTCGTATACAAGTACGTCGATGTCTTTCAGCATTTCCGGAGTGGGTTTGCGTGTTTTCCCATAAAGAGAATAGACGGGCAATCCGGTAGAGGAATCGGCTGAATTATCGACTTTATCTCCGGCATGGACATCGCCCCGTACACCATGTTCGGGGCCATATAATGCTACCAGATTCACGTTGGGGGCTTCGTGAAGAATGTCAATCGTAGATTTCAGCCGGTTGTCTACACCGGTAGGATTGGTGATCAGTCCCACACGTTTGCCTTCGAGGCATTTGAAGTTCTGTTCTTTCAGAACTTCAATGCCCGTCTTAATTTTGATTTTCTGTGCCTGTGTGGTGAGGGCCAGCAGGCAACAAGTGCTAAGAATAATAAATCGAAATTTGTTCATAAGTTTTTCTGTTTCGAATCGTTATTGTTTTTCGGGGGTTTCTGTTTCTGCAACTTCTTCTTTTTTACCGTAATTAGGGTCAATCTTAATAAATGCGCAAACAGCAATGGTTGCTGCACAACAAATCATTACCCAGATAAAGAATTTTTCGTAACCGATATGTTCCTGTAACCAACCGGCCATCATGCCCGGTAACATCATACCCAGTGCCATGAAAGCAGTGCAAATGGCATAATGTGCCGTCTTGTGTTCGCCGTCCGAATAATAAATCAGGTAAAGCATATAGGCTGTAAATCCAAATCCATAACCAAACTGCTCTATAAATACACAAATGTTAATGGTAAGAAGGTCTTGTGGTTGGAAATATCCGAGATAGACAAATGTAATACAAGTCAGGGAGATACTCCATGCCATGGGCCATAGCCATTTCTGTAATCCTCCTTTGGCTGCACAGATTCCTCCAATGATTCCTCCGAGGGTAAGTCCGATGATACCGATAGTACCATATACCCAACCCACTTCGGCCGTGCTCAATCCTAAACCTCCTTTTTCAATAGGGTCCAGCAAAAAGGGATTGATGAGTTTTACTAATTGGGCTTCAGGCAAACGGTAGAATAACATAAAGAGTATGGCAACACCTGCTTGTGGCTTTTTAAAGAAAGAAGTAAAAGTAGCAAAGAACTCTTTGAATATATTACTTGCCGTGACATTGCCTACTGCTGGTTTGTCAGCGGAAGGATGTGGAAGGATATAGCTGTGATACAAATAGAATGCAATAAATAATCCCGCAAGAATATAAAATGTGATACTCCATGCCATGGCTATAGTAGAAGTCCGTTTTTCCAGTTCTCCTGCCAGTACAACCAGAAGTCCTTGCCCTGCTATAGTGGCAATGCGATAAAAAGTGCTTCGTATTCCGACATACATGGCCTGGTCTCGTACACTTAAAGCCAGCATATAAAATCCGTCGGCGGCTATGTCGTGTGTTGCCGAGCTGAAAGCCACTAACCAGAATATAGCGAGAGTTATCTGAAAGAAATTGGGCATGGGAATAGTAAAGGCTATTCCGGCCAGTCCGGCTCCTACGAGAATCTGCATGGTCACTACCCACCAACGTTTTGTTTTTAATAAATCAATAAAAGGGCTCCAGAAAGGTTTGATTACCCAGGGAAGGTATAGCCAACTGGTATATAGAGCAATATCTGTATTAGAGATACCTAACTTTTTGTACATAATAACTGAGATAGTCATTACGGCTACATAAGGCAGTCCTTGTGCAAAATAAAGTGTTGGTATCCATGCCCACGGTGATAGTTTCTTATTTTTCATGATGATTGTTTTAATATCGTTTTTCAATAGCAGCTCCAATATAATAATGTAGCAGAATTGTGTCATAAGTATATCCCTGCTCACCCATTACTGCGGCACCAATCTGACAAAGACCTACACCATGCCCCCAGCCGGCACCGGTGAGAATGAATTTGCCCGGAATAGTATCTTTTATATCTGTTTTATCAATGACAAATGCTGAACTGTACAGGTGAGAAGGTGACAATGTCCTTCTGATTTCAAGCTCCTTACCAATGATCATTGTTTTCTTTGTACCAATGATTTTAAGTTTTACGATTCGGGCAGACGTTCCGCGTTCTACAGGAATTAAGTCGATTATCTGTCCATAATCAATGCCGGAACGTTTGAAGATAAGTGCCGCTAATTCCTCTTGCGTGTATTCTACTTTCCAGCGATAAAAATCAGTAGTTTCCTGATCGTAATTGTTTAGCACCTGGCTGAGTATTTTATTTTCTGTCGTATTACAGAAAGCTTCCGGAGAGCTTCGTATCCACTTTTCTGCTTCTGCTTCCATGCGAAGATCGGGTAGGAGAGCCGTTGTCTTGCTATCCCGTTGTTTGACGAGATAAGGATGTTTCACATCTTCCCAGCAATATTGGAACTCTTCGAAAGCGCCTCCGCAGCATTTAGAGAAGCGGGCATCGCAAATTTGTCCGTTATAGGTCAGCACTTGTCCGCGGGTAGCATGAATGGCTTCCTTCACGATTTCGGTAGATGCACGGGTGATTCCCTGATAACGCTGGCAATGATCGTCGGCACACACATCAAAGTGAGTATGATCTTCCTGATCGTACCACTTTATTCGTTGACAGTTGACAGTTGACAATTGACAGTTGGCTGCGCTGTCATGCTGCATAGTAACTGTCAATTGTCTACTGTCAATTGTCAATTTATTAAGTAGCCAGCTGCGTGAAATCACTGCATGTGCTTTCAGTAATTCCAGAGAAGCGTTGGCACTCATTTCCGAGGAGATGACACTGACTAAATAATCCTCTACGTTTACGCGGTTGATACCGGTGAGGGTATTGTTTTCTATGATAATTTTCAGGGCTCCCTGGAAGCGTTGGTTTTCTTTTCGTTCCCAGTGAAAATTGATACCGATGGTGACATCCTGCAATTCGAAAGAGTCTGTAGCCTCGTACAGAGGTTCAAACAGTAGTTCTTCATAATGATGGTTTTTCCAAAGGACTTTTCCATCATCGAAAAGAGCGGTTTGTTTCCCACTTACTTCTTCACCGTTCATGCGATAGGTATCCAACAGGGTGAATTCTATCTTTTGTCCGGACAGGATACCTACATGTACTTTAGGCTCTTTCATAACTGTTCTTTTATGCGTTGTCTTAATTTGTGAAATTCGTCTGTACTGAGGCAGACTTCTCCGAGGATTGCCGCAATATCTGTTGCCGTTAGTTTCTCAAAATCTTTTTCCAGTGGGGTGATGAATACTCCTCCCATATCTACGGATGCCGGGCTGATAAGAATATTGGCATCTCCTTCGGCTGTGTAGCAGGAAGGACGGTGTTTGGAACGCGGAAAAATGCAGACTACCCATTGTCCGCCTTCAACCCAGGTAAGCAGATTCATCATTGGCTCTTCCTCACCCGGTTTCTGTTCCATGGCGTTGTATACTACATTGAATAGGGTGATGGCATCTTCCCGGTTGGTTGCTTCCAGGACCAATGTATTACGGGGGGCATCGTTCAGATAAGATAGTGTAGCCGTTTGGTAAGTCACAATTTTACCGGCCTTCTTGTTTTTCCACTCTTGTTCAAGAGGGAGAAAACCTTTATTTCCTGCCTGGAAGTGTACATGGTCGGGGGCGGATGCTCCGCATTTGGGACCGTTGTAGAAAACTACATAGTCCTGGGCATAAGTTGCCAAGTCCAGCATGTCGCCAAAGCGATTTTTAATACGCTGGTCCACATGCTCTAAAGCCGGTACAGTCAGATGTTTCGGAAAGATAGGAAACGGATTGACCAGTATCTGGTAATTCTCTTTGAACGGAAGCCCTCTTTGGACAGCCGGCAGATTGGCGGGACAAAGGAAGCATTTTCGTTCCTGTATAGACTTTGTATCCACTTTAGCTGCCGAAGAAACGATGCGTGCAGGATTAAACTGTACTTTATAGTGCGTACCGTTCACATCCAGTTCTTTTACTTTGACCCGGCTTAGAACTGTATAATTGTTTTTTGCCAGCTCCCATGAAGAGAGCTGGTCACTGAACAATTTTTCTATTTTTAATTTTGTATCCATCCCTATTATTACATTTGACGACGATTCATTGCTATACGGGCTTGTAATTCCCAGGTACGAATACGGTCTTTATACAAATTGTGCCCGTTCATTTTCATTACATCCAGTGCTGCATCCGAGTTGTCATCCCAACGGCGACACAGATAGACTACATCGTACACACGTCCTATCTGGTATTGGCGGGAGAAGTTCAATCCTAAGGCATAATCTTCCCCATAACTGGTGTTAGGAACTTTGATTTCGCGTAATACCGGGGTATAGAATGCGCGTGGAGCACCCAAACCGTTGATGCGTAAAGCATTGTTACGTCCGTTCTCGGGAGTCCATTCTTTATGGTCGATAATGCCCGGGGCGATCCTGTTCATATTGAAGTCCGTCATCATGTATGTACCTACCACCATTGCACAATTCTGTTCATAGAATGCCTGCACCATTGTTGTCAGGGTATTTTCATCTTTATACACATCGTCGCTGTCCAGTTGTACGGCAAACTTGCCACATTTCTCATGATGTACACCCAGATTCCAGCAACCGCCTATACCCAAATCATTCCGTTCGGGGACGATGTGGATGAGGCGCTCGTCGGAGGCAAATTCACGAATAGCATCTGTCGTTCCGTCGGTAGAGTGATTGTCGATGATGATGAGGTTGAATTTGAACTCAGCTTTTTGATTTAATACCGATCGTATGGCATCTTTAATCGTACGGATGCGGTTGCGTACCGGGATAATGACAGAAGCTTCATATTCAAAATTACCGGCACTGAATTCGATTTTCTTGAATTCGGGAGCCAGATAGCCACCTATCTCTTTCAGGTGTTCTGTGCAGGCTTGCTCCATCTCTATTTGTAGCCTCCGGTTTTTAGGGTCTACATAGTCGAATATTTTTTCACCACTTTTGCGGGTATCGTTTTCCACTTCGGAGTACAGGTATTCGTTAATGTGAACCAGTGCTTCCTTTTGTGACAATTTCAAGCGTAGATCATACAGTCCGGCAAACTGATAATCAGCTTTCATACGACTCACTGCTTCTTTCAATGCACTGGCTCTGTATAGTAACACAGAACCAAAGTTGAAGTCATCACGAAGGCTGCCCGGCTGATAGTCTATCACCGGTGCATTCTTCTGAACGCCTTCCGCCACCTGGTAATGATCGGCATACACCATACCTGCATTACTGTCTTCGGCAATGTGGATCATGCGTTCAAAAGCAAACATGCCTGGTGACAGTGTCGTATGTTTGGTATAAAGTAGGGTATAGTCCGCATTGGAGTGAGTAGCAACAGCGCGCATTGTTGCACTGGCATTAAGTGCAGATACGGTTAATATTTCACAACCCGGAAGGGGGGTGGCTGTCGTTTCTGTTGTGAGCAGATAGATTTTCTTTATCAGATCGGAGCTTTGTAAGTTCTGAACTGTTTTTTCAGCTTGCGCTGCATTTGCAAAGGGGATAAAGCAATTGATTGTAGTTTTCATATCTTAGTTCTTTATTATTATTTTTATTCTTTCCATTCCAACAATCCGGTTTCGCCTCCGGTGGCGGTGAATAACACCTGGTGGTGGCTGATAGGAACAACCGTGCTGATAAGCGAGTTACCTACCTTATGCTTCCATAATACTTTACCTGTCAGTGGTTCCAATGCAAAGATAAGTCCTCCTTTGGTGCTGCCAAACATCACTCCGTCTTTTTCTACTTGCATGGAAGGGGCATGCTCATAGCCAAAACCGACGTTGGAACTCCACAATTGATCCGGTTTATCGCCTTTCGTTGAGAAACAGACAATGCTGTCATTCATTGTTTTACTGTATATTCGTTCTTTATCGGCAGATAGACCGATTGTTTCGCGTACGGTGGACTGGAAAGTACGCCATACGGTTTCTCCGGTTTCCAGATCAATGGCGGTCATGGCACGTTGAGGATCGGTAATGAAAACTTTACCATTGGCTGCTACCGGCCATACTGCCGCAGGGGAGAAGTGCATGCGGGTCAGCCCGCCCGTCCATTTCCATAACTCTTTACCTTCTTTTTTACTCAAAGCATAGAGCGTATTGTCCCATGCACCAAAGATCACTTTGTCACCTTCAACGAGCGGACGGGTTTCTATGTAGCCTTTTACATCCGTATATGCCCATATGAGTTTCCCGGTCCTGATGTCAATGGCACGGAAGGTATGATCACTGGCACCTATGTAGGCTATTCCGTTGTCTATCGTTACAGCTCCCAGCACCGGTTCTCCGGCTTCTATTTTCCAGAGTAATGTTCCGTTATCGGCATTCAAACCATAAATATGTTTATCTGCAGAGCCAAATACAACGATACCATTGGCTGCGGCGGGAGTACCAACAATACGGTTGCCGGAGTGGAAACTCCAGAGCTTTTTCCCTTTTTTCAGGCTGTAGGCGGTTAAGATGCCCATGTCGTCGCCAACGAAAACCCGTTCTTTCTCTATGGCCGGTGAGCAATAGATACCCACACCCGTTTGTACGAGCCATTTTTCTTTTACCTGTGGATATTCTTTGTTGACAGAGAAATCGGGATACTTGTCTGTTGCTCCTTTCGCATCGTAGTACGGTTTTGTTAAGGAGAGTGCACACCACTTTTTAGGTTGTTCACCAATTTTCTGTTCATAAACGAATACAGAGTCGGGAGTTATCTCATAGACACTGTATCCGCCTACCGGATCTTTCCCCCGCAGATTGGAACGGTTGATAATTCCCGGAATGCCATCATAGAAGAAAAACTGATTTTTGTGATAATGCCCACCCATGAACGCACGGATGTTAAAGGGGCGTACTGCATCGGTTACGTCATACCAATTGTCTACATCTCCCTTTAACAGCGGATAGTGGGTAACTAAAAATACGGGTTTTTCTTTTCCTGCCTTTCTCAGTTCGTCTTTCAGCCATGTAATGTCCTGAGGCACTACATGTCCGTCTGCCATGCGCATTAACGGGCCGGAGTTGAATCCTAAAAAGAGAAAGCCTTTGTGCTCAAACTTAAAACGCTCTCCGCCAAAGATATGTCCGAAGTCGGTCACGCCGCTTTCACTCCATTTCGTTTCATGGTTTCCGGGAATGATGTAATATTTCACCTTTAGTTGCCCGAGGGCTGTTTTTACTTTTTTCATAGAGGCACGATCCCCTTCCTCGGTTATATCTCCGGTTACCAGTACAAAATCAATACCTTGTGTCTTGTTCACCTGATTGATGGAGTTTTGGAGATCTTCAAAGGCTGTCCCCTTATTCGTGACATGAATATCTGTGAGAAGAGCGAAACGAAAATGCTCTCCTATCTGCGCCTGAATTGTAGTGTACACTACAAATAGGAATGCGATACAGGTATATACTTTTCTGTTCATCTGAGTGTGTTTTTTGTTTTGGATTAAAATAATTTGTTATTTGCTCTTTTTTATGAGCAGGCAGAGTCCGATAAAAGTAAATAGTGCATTGAATATCAGCAATTCATAGCTGAACTGATACCCGTTGAACCATCTCTCTGAGTTTTTCTGTAATATGAAGCACAGAATGGGGGAGGCAATGGCTACCCAGGGAATATACTTGTCGCGAACCTGCTTTTTTGTGAAAATGCCAAAGGCGAAAAGTCCCAGGATGGGGCCGTAAGTATAACTGGCAAGAATATAAACGGCATCAATCACGCTTGTGTTATTCAACAGATTGAATACAAAGATAACAACCCCCATCGTTATTGCCATACCGATGTGTACGCGTTTACGTATCTTTACCAGTTCATTCTCCGCTTTATTTTTAGCGCCTAATATATCTACTGTGAATGAGGTAGTCAGGGCGGTCAGTGCCGACCCGGCTGCAGAATAGGCTGCTGAAATCAGACCGATGATAAACAGAACTCCTACGATGGCAGGAAAATAGTCACCGGTAGCTATCATCGGGAATAACTCATCACTCTTCTCCGGATTTTCAATGCCTTGCCGGGCTGTGAATATATAGAGCAATACTCCCAACATAAGGAATAGTAAGATGACGAAGAATTGAGAGATACCACTGGTGATCATGTTTTTTTGTGAATCTTTGAAATTCTTGCAGCTTAGGTTTCGCTGCATCATATCCTGATCCAGTCCTGTCATGGCAATCATGGTGAATACTCCTGCCAAAAATTGCTTGAAGAAATAACGTTTGTCGTTCACGTCATCAAAGAAAAACATGCGTGAGAAGTCATTTTCGGATATAGTAGCAATCATACTTCCGAAACCCAGGTTAAGATCGGAAGCAATGTAATATATACATAGTACTACAGATACTACCAGACAAAATGTTTTTAATGAATCTGTCCATATTAATGACTTTACTCCTCCACGGAAAGTATAGAGCCAAACAAGAGCTACGGTGATAATCACATTCAGTATGAACGGAAGGTGGAATGGTTCAAAAACAAGTAGTTGTAGCGTGAGGCAAACAAGGAATAATCTTACGGCTGCTCCCAGCATTTTTGAAATAAAAAAGAACCATGCACCTGTCTTATAAGAAGAAATTCCAAATCGGTTTTCAAGATACTCGTAGATGGATACTAAATTCATCCGGTAGAAAAGCGGTATCAAAACAAAGGCTATAATAACTTGTCCTGCAACAAAACCGAGCACCATCTGTAAATAAGAGAATCCGCTTGCAGCAACCATGCCCGGTACCGACACAAATGTAACTCCTGATATACTCGAACCAATCATAGCAAATGCTACTACATACCAGGTTGATTTACGATTCCCTACAAAGAAACCTTCATTATCGGCTTTTCTGCCTGCAATGTATGAGATTGTGAACAGGATAATGAAATAGGCTGCAATAGTGATTAAGATGGCAATTGGACTCATGGGGCAATTTACATTTTTATAGTTTGACAATTTAAGATAAAAACAGAGAGAAACGGCTATTCTTCATATAAAAGGTAAGGTCTGCGTTGTACTTTAAACTTTTCTACGTCCTCTTTCCACATTGCTTTAATTTCATCGGCATCTTTTCCTTGTTCGATCATTTTGCGAACATAATCCGTACCTATCAGTCGCTCAAAGAATGGGCGGAAAAAGTAATCATCCATATTCAGGTTTCGGTATGCATCAATAAGGTAGCTCAAATCTACTCCTTTTTTTCTTATTTCTTCCTCACTTAGCTCACTTAAATTCACACCGTGGCAAAGCCTGCCGAGCTGGGGAGGGTTTTTGGCCCCTGATGTGCTTTGTGGTGTAAAGCTATAATTGTATCCTGTCATATTGGGGTGACCGTATACCTGAAAAGGCAGTTGTGTGCCTCTTCCTAAGCTGACGGGAGTTGCTTCAAAATAGCAAATAGACGGGTAGAGGTATACTGCTTTCATATTGGGTAGGTTAGGAGAGGGTGGGATAGGCAGCTGATACATTGTCTGGTGGGTATAGTTTTTGCATTTTATTACTGTAACGTCACAGATACGGGAAGCCGGCAACCAGCGTTCACCATTAACCATGAGTGCTAATTCTCCCAAAGTCATCCCATGTACTACCGGAATAGGAAGCCAGCCAACTCCCGATTTATATTTCATATCTAAAATAGGACCGTCTACATAATGCCCGTTTGGATTGGGACGGTCCAGAATCAGTATTTTACGGTTATACTCCGCGCAGGCATCCATCAGGCGTACCATAGAGGCATAATACGTATAAAATCGTAAACCTACATCTTGTATATCGACTATCAGCAAATCGAATTTGTGCATGGAATCCTCACTGGGTTTACCCAATTGGCCATCATATAACGAAAGAATAGGTACCCCTGTTTTTTGATCTACCGAGCTTGAAACATGCTCTCCTGCATCTGCATTACCACGGAAGCCGTGCTCCGGAGAGAAAATTGCAACTACATTTATCTTATTCTCTAATAATACATCCAGCAGGTGCTTATTTCCCACCATACCGGTGTGATTTGAAAAAACAGCAATTCTCTTATTCTTTAATATAGGTAAATAGTCATTCGTTTGTTCTGCACCTACAATCACCCGGCTTTGCTTAGCCTGGCAGTGGAGAGTGATGAACGCTAAAATGACTATAAATAGAATCTTTTTCATAATATATTATATAAGGGAGAGTTCTTTAACTGCAAAGATAATATATGTTTTAATATTAGAAACATATATTTTTTTATTTTTAGAATTATAATCAATAATTTGCAAACTGGCAATCTCGTGCTTTAAAGCGTATTTTCGTAGTATGTAAATATATTTACTGGATGGATTGATGGAATGAGAAGGTTGTATTTTATTTCTGTACTTTGTTGAATATAGGGCGTTTACAAGAATGTACACTTTTGTATGACAAGAGTGTACATTCTTGTAGTACGAAAGTGTACATTCTTGCCTGTATAAAGTGTACACTTTTGTTTTAGAGGAATCAGTTTAAAATAAATGCTTGTTATGGTGGATGATAATTTGATACAATGGAATGAGCGATCTCTTTATAGATTTATAGAAAAATGTAATATCGTATGAATATTCGTCCTGTTTGTCGTAGAGAAAACGTTCGAATCTCTACGAAAAATTGAGTGTTTCTCGTAGAGCTTTGAGTCGTTTCTCGTAGAGGAAAAATTGAAATATTTAACTGCTTGATAATTAGCGTGTTGCTTATTGTTGTTTTTGTCTTTATATTTCTTTGTTTTTTATTCCCTCTTTTAGCCTTTCATGTGCTTTTCTGTTTTGAAAAATAATTATAAATATTTGCCCTGAATTTTATATGTTATTTATCTGAATAAATAAAAAGTGGTTTAAAGATATATTTATTAGGGTAAAATCGGAATGAATATAATAGATGAAGAATAAATGTGTTTGTAATTATTGTTTTAATATGATTAAAGGTGCAGATTTAACGAAATGTTAAAAAATGCACCTTAGTGTGTGAAGTAAACCCTATATATGGGATAACTTTTTCTCTTATCGTTTTCGTATTTATTTCATTAGGTTTCCATCCGGCAGAAAAATATCTCCATCGGTTCCGCTAACGTCAAAGAAACCTACGCCATGTTTTTGTGCCAGCCGTTTTGTAAGCTCGTACGCTTCTTCTGTTACAGACCAACTGAAAGCGGCATAAATGACATTACGTCCTATGGCATAATCCGTTAGATATGATTCCAAATCTTCATCTTCGTCTAATTGTTCGTTAGTAGGGGCGTCTGGACCGTTCATGTTTGGAAATGTTTGTATCATTTCACGATACCATTCTTGTAGTGCGGGTGATGCCACGGTAGGGTTATTGTACCCGTGATCTTCGGTCCATTCTGTTTCTTTCTCATACCAATCAAGAAAATCTTTCTGTTTTGAGGGAGCTTTCTCCTTTTCAAATACCATTAAATCGTAACTCATAATTTTTTCTCCTATATTTTATATTTGGGTGAATAGATTGTTTTTCTTTTGACTTCGGCACAATTACAATCATGTGCATAACAATTGATACCAGCTATGGCAAATATATTGCCGTTCTTTATATATTTTATCATTGCATATTGATTAATTCTATATCATTTTTGTTTATGTGTATTATTGGGGCTGTCATCTCGTTGTTGTTTTTTCGTATTGTCTATATATCGGTTTGATAAATTACTCATTATTGGAGTATTTATTATGCTGTGATATGATTGAGAATTCGTTTTATATAAGTCACCATAATTTGTAGAGTGTTTTTGAGTTTGTTTGATAAGCAAACAGGAGGCTGTTCGAAATATTTGTTCCCCCAGCCTCCTGTCAACTTACTACCATTTGTCTATAGAAACCGTGATAACCGGTTTCGTGTTTGGTTTACTTACGAATGATCCGATTGATTGTGTTATTCACCTTGATTATGTAAATTCCACTTGCCTGCTCATAGAGGCTAATCGTTTCTTTATTCGTATTCAGATTGTTCATATTTAGAACGATACGTCCGTTTGTATCATATACCTGAATGGTATGGATGGTTTCTTCTGATTCTATATTAACTGGTCCATCGGTTGGGTTGGGGTAGATGGAGGTCGCAGTTGTGGCTGACTCTTCTATGCCCGTTATCACTATAGACGTAGTTGCTTTGGCTGTTTCGTAGTCTCCGAAGACGGCTGTAACGCTGTATGAATAGGTACCACTTTTTACATTATCGTCCATATAGTTTGTATCGGTGACGGTAGCGATTCGTTCTTCCCCACGATATATATTATATTCGGGAGTACCTACGGAACCTGTCGGAGCTTCCCACTCTAATGATACACCTTCGGGAATGACTGTGGCTTTCAGGTTATTAACAGTTCCCACTTCATTGGTGATTGTTTGAGAAGATGGTGCGGGAGTGATGGTAGTGTTGTCTGCTTTGGGAAGAGACCACATGCCAAGACGTTCGCCGGAGTTGGAGATTAAGTATACATTGCCTGCCCAGTCGAAGGCAAGACTATTGGAGTTGGCTCCTAATCCCGGTTTGATGGAATGAAGTCTTTTAATAGAAGGTATACCCTCTTCGTCATATGTAATTTCCAGTATTTTAATCTCATTGTTACATCCCATGGCAATACGGGTTCCGTCGATGTTGATAGCCATACCTCCGTTTCGGGAATTTTCGATGATAGTAGGATCTACTTTGCCTGATACAAAGTCTACTGTAGTGCCATTATAATGGATGAGTGAAGGGACATTGGCTTCGTCTGCTGCCCGGTATTGGGAAATCCACCATCCACCGCGTCCGTCCGGTAGAATTGTAGAGTTCATATTCAGTTGATATCCGCCTGTGGCCGCATTGTTGAAGGCAACGCTTGGAGCTTCTGTCCAGTTTGTCGCTGTTCCAATGTTGTACTGCAGAATGTTTCCGGCTTTGCCATCTATTTTATAATCTTCGTCGAATGTATACAGTATTGTATTTTCACCTGTACCTGTTACATAACACGAGGAAGAAGAACCGTGTACTGCTTCATTGGAAGAGTTACTGGCAAGGCCATTGGCATCTCTGGTCAGCCCATCGAATAGACTGATGAAATTATCAGCTGGTTTGGCAGGATCCATGATGTAGATGCCGGAATGGGCGTCGCTGAAATCACACATGAATACTCTGCTGTCCGGTGCTACTGCTAAACGGAATGGGCTGTTGCTGGTACCCCACTCAATACCGCCGTCGTAAGCTTTATTGGCCTGACCGGTGATGTCTTGGAATTGTGGATCCATGATGTAAATGCCTTGTCCTGTGGTACGATTGCCGGAAGTGCCCGGTTTGCTGCTTGCTACATATATGCGTCCAAAGTAGGGGCTTTCAGGATTATTATCTATGGCAACTCCGTAGGCATTGTAAAATTTCAGTGTCTCTTCGTCTCCGGTCATTTTTATCGGACGGGCAACGCTTTGGGCCGTTGCTTTCACTTGCCAATGTATATCCTTACCCAAAGGTATTTCTGTTTTTGCTATTGAAACCTGGTTATTTCCTTTAGATAAAGCACCTGCACTGTATGATTTCAAAACCTTGTCTCCACTGGTGAATTCAATGGCTACTTCGGTGGCGTCTTCATTGAGCAGGAAACTAAACTTATACTGCTGTTCTGTGCTTTCCATCTTTAGTGCAGAGGCATAAATATTTGCAGTAGCATCTGTTGTAACTGTTTGGAATTGGGTTATTCCCGTGTTTTGGGTATGCAGGTACAGGTTCATGTCGTATCCGTCTACTGTACCTGTTGCCATCATGTAAGGCTCGGTACTTTCGCCTGAATTGCTACCGGACAGTGCGTCGGATATTTTGATTGCTTTATCCAGCCCCTCTGTTATGTCGAATAAAATAGCACATGGATGGGTTAAATCGTTATCGCAGTTGGGAGATATCATAAAAGAGTGTTGTGCGTAACGGAAGAAGTTGGCACCTTTGGCTTGTGGTGAAAGTAAACTTTCATTTATTGCTCCGTGGTTGATTAACGGATTACGGTCGGCAATCGTCCAGTCGAAGCCAAATTCAGTAGGTAATAATACTTCGCTGTCTGCAATGAAGCGGTCGGTGCCGAGAGGAGAAGGAGTAAATGTAATGGCTTCTCCCCAAAGTACCTCGGTATAGCTACTATCCTTCATGTATTTATAACCAATGATGTTAGGGGTTTCTTCGTCAATCAGATACCCTACAATTCGGATTTGTCTGGAACTTCCGGTAGTAATTGCCGGAGTGTAAATTTTACATTTCCAGCGTGGACCACTGATGGCAAATGTCTCTCCGATAGTGGATTCTGAGAAATTCCCCTGTTGAGTTGTTTCAAAGAATAATTTAGGTTCTGATTCGTCATCATCCCAGGTATATACTTTGAATTTCTGATCATCGGCTGGTAGTTTTACAATATTCTTATTACAAGCCATTAAGTAGCCATCCGCAGAGAATGCGATGTCGCTTATTGGCAGGATACCACTTTCGATACCGGTGAGTTTTAGCTCACCAATTAATTCGCCTGTAGCTGGATTTCCTACATAAATCTGGGGCTCTGTTGTTAGAACGTACAGCTTATTGTCGTGTAAAATACTTTTGCGGATATCCTTATCTTTAAGCCATTCGAATGTATTTGTAGCGGTTTCCTGAGTTTGATAAAATGGCATTGCTATAGCACCTGCTTCCTGGTTGGGGTCAGGATAGTCCGCAGGGACCTCTTTTACTATGATTACTGTTTTGTTTTCAATTTGTGTGATTAGAGAAGTTGTCTCGCCAGCTTTTACTTCAGCGTCTATTTCGGTCGTTTCATAGTTTTCTGCTGTTATTTTGATTTTGTATTTTCCTGGTTCCAAATTAAAGAAAGCATAGAATCCATTATAGCATTCATCGGTTTGATAAGAACCTATGCTGTTACCTTTATTATCGAATAACTCTACCTGAGCTTTGTTTATGGGCAACCATTGATCGTTTGTTCCGGCTTTATAAAGATATAGAGGGTCGTTGATACGCTCGTTGGAACTTTTTACGAGTCCGGCCAGAATGCCTTTAGAGTCCTGTTCTGCTTCGAAATAGTCACAAAAATAGCGAAAGAAACGTGCCGATTCCAATTTGCGGTAATCTTCATTGAGTAAACGATGAGTTTCGGGCAAATAGTCATGGAATTCACCTTCGGAAAGGAAGCCCGGTACTGTGTTGTTTTTTAGAACTCCCAGATGATAACCATAAAATGAAAAGTCGCCACGAACATTCATATTGGTAGCACTATAGTAAGTCCAATTGGTTAGTGGGTTGTCGTACATTCTGGACCAGCATGTTTGTGCCATTGGTTTACTAAGTGCGGGGTCTGGTTCATCGTCTGTTCCGCGATATAGCAGTAAAAGATAATTGGTTCCCTGATTTACGCCTACAGCGTTGCTGTGGATAGATAAGAAAGCGTCCATATCATTTGCTGATGCCTCTTCTGCTATTTCAGTCAGGTTACGGTCATCTTCGTCCTTGTTTTCGGTTCTTGACATCATAACGGTTGCTCCATGGGCTTCGAGCATATCGCGTAGAGCTAATCCTTTCGTTAGATTACTGGAAGATTCCCAGAAACCTTTTGGATCATTGGCACCATAGGGGATAGTGACAACATTCCGGTCGTTGGCTGCATCAAAACCTCCATGACCTGGATTGATATAGATTCTTACACCTGTAAGATCTTTTGCGTTGAGGCCTATGCACAGTAAGCATAGGCCAACTATGATTATGTATTTCAGTGTTTTCATAATTAAAATCTCTATTTAATGGTAATTTGCATGAGGTAAATGTCACCGTTATCTGTATTGAAAACGATGGATGAGTTATCGGCAGAAACGGCCGGGTACATTGCGATAATAGAAGGGTCACTAAGTGTTTTGTGCTTTTGCCCGTCTACGGATACGGCTTCGATGGTTGAAGATAGTATACGTTCTCCGTTGTCATTATCGTTCATACCTACAATCCATTCATTACCTAACCATACAGGTGCATTCAGATTAGTTATACGTATTGGATTGGAACCGTCTATATTGGATACAAATGTGCCTTTGCCGGCTACTTTGTATAGAAGTTTTTTTTCATTTGGAGATATGGAAGGCCATAGGTAGCTGTAGCTTTTGCCATTGGGAGAGAGCTCTGTGCGTTCTCCGTTGTGATACAGTACTAATTGACGGTTCTCGATGTTGACTACGTCCGGAGTTGTTTTTATCTTTTCTCCGTATACTCTTTTGGATGACAACCGATTGCCTTTGACGTATAGAATATTTCCATCGACGGCTTTGTGAAGCTGGAAGTTACGTGTTGACGACATTAACTGACTTTCTTTTTTATTTGTCAGGTCTATCTTCTTTAGAGCTGTTTCCCTCATATTCCTTTTATTCAGTGATTGTTCACGGTAGAAAATATTATTTCCATCGGCACTGATCTGAACATTATATCCGGCATTGGGTGCTTTAGTTACTACGGTTATTTTTCCGTTTTTTAAGTCGTACTTTTTAAGCCCGGAATAATTATCGGAGGTAAATAGTAAGTATTCACCTGTAGGGCTGAACTTGGGATGGTAAGCTTTACCGACATCTGTACTCGGTAATTGTTTTACAGATATCACATTCACTTCTTGTGAATAAGTTTGCTGACATAAGTAAAGTAGCAAAAGCAGAAAAAACTTTCTCATGATTTAAAAAATTAAAGGTTAATAATGGTGTTTTATATATTATATATTGAGCTTAGTGCTTTTCTTAAAATAGGATACTGAAAAGGGGTATTTCCATCTATCTGAAGGACGGTTCCTGCTACTTGTGCTTATTTTATTATTTCAAATATTCATTAATTTATTTTTAGAAACAAATATTTAGGAATTAAATTAACTTATTTTGTTTTATAATTATTAATATTAAATGTTTGGAGTAGTGGCTTTTGAGAGAGGTGAAGTATTTTGTGGTTGGATCTCTATGAGTTATTTGGGCTGTGAATCGCTTTATTGGATTGTTGGGGAGGTGTAAATGGAGGAATGATGTGGTAATCTGCTGTTTTTTAGTTCTTTGCGTGTTGTTGGCTTTCTTCTGTTGGTTTGAGTTTGTTTGTATGGTTTATTATAAGTTACTGCTTCTGTAATTATTGTATTTAAAAGGATTTTTATATTTTTGTTGTTAAACTTAAAACATTGTGCTTAAAGGTAGTACTACTTGAGGCTTGTGGGAAATTTGGAAGGTCTGTGGAGTTAAGTGGAGCTTTGGTTTACACCAAGTTCTATCAGAACTTAGCCTTTTCCTATTTAATAAGTATGGTTAACTTTTTATTAATTGTTTTAAGAGGCAATATCATCATTAAACAAAGGCCGAGAGAATTCCTTGAGAATTACTTCATAGCAAAGATAAGAATAGTTTTAATATCAAGAACATATATTTGCATTTATTTCGATTTATATTTATTAATTCACAATAATACAGGGTGGCGTATTACATTCTCATGAAACATAAATAGAAACAATGAATTGTATCGGTATTTACCCTATGGTTCTTCTATATTTAAAGAGTGGAATTCTATTAATCCAGTCATTGGGGTTTCTTCAATAATATCAAGTTCTACTCCAAAACCACGAGCGACTTCCCTTAATATTTCGGAGTAGCTGTATGCTACTGAACCAACAAAACGAATAGGGTAACTTTTATAATCATACTGACATACACTACGGATAAAAAAGTTCTTCAAATTATTGGTTAACAAGCTATAAACATAGTCGTTATCTAAATAATCTGCTAAGAAGTAAGATATAGTAGCAAGGAACCTATTGGGAAATGGTAAATTGTAGACAGATTCCATAGCATCATTTGCAGTTATGCGAAACTTATCATAAAAGTCTGTTGCAATATATTTAGGGGCTAATCCTTTAAGAACGTCAGCCAGAAAAAGTTTACCCAATACCGCACCGCTTCCCTCATCACCTAATATGTAGCCTGCGGCTTTCACATTTTTGACAACGATTTTACCATCGTAGAAACATGAATTGGAGCCAGTCCCTAATATACAGGCAATACCAGCATCACATTTAAACAAACCACGTGCAGCAGCCAACAAATCACTTTCAACTTGAATAGGAGTCTTGAATTGTGCTACCAGAGAGGCACCCAATATGTTTTTCTTCTCATAAGATGTACATCCGGCACCATAATAATATACTTGATCCAACTTCTTTTTAAAGAAGGATTCTGGCAAACCAAGTCTTACACTTCTGCTTATTTCTCTTCTGGTCTGAAAAAAAGGATTCAGTCCTTCCGTAAAAGCTCTCTGTACGAGATGATTATCTTCAACAAGAGCCCACTCAGTTCTTGTAGAACCACTTTCTGCGATAAGTTTCATTCCGTAGTCTTTTTTGATTTGGTTACAAATATATAACCTTTTTTGCTATATCTTTCATTCTTCAACAAGATTTTCTTCAGTGCCAAATTAAATCTGAGAGAATCACGAGAGCACATCTATGATCATGTAATAAAATGCTGCAAAACATATATTATATAGTTCTGATAGAACTTAGCACGTGTATTTGAGGTAATGAAAAGTTGAGACCTTTAAATAAGAAATTTAGTCTGATAAAAAAGAAACTTTAAAGATAATATTTGTTTGATGTTTTTCTTTTTGTTAATATTGTTTGAAGATCCCAGCTCTATAACTAACTAAATCGTAGTCTTTTATAATGTATAAAAGTATATATGATAAGGTAATGGGGTGTCTGTTTCTGTTGTCAGAAAAGAATCCTTTTTTTTACTGATTTAAGTGGAAATTTATTCTAATGTTCAAATCCATATGCTTGCGTTGGATAGAGCTAAATAAAATTATTAATAGATTATATTATGAAAAAACAGTTATTAGTTCTACTCTTTTTCTTCTCTGCTGTGGCTGCATATTCGCAGCATACGATTACCGGAGTGGTGACTTCCTCTGAAGATGGAATGCCGGTCATTGGGGCATCCGTTGTTGTTAAAGGGAATGCCAGTCTGGGTACAATTACAGATATTGATGGAAATTATTCAATTAAGGCACTTGACAATTCGACTTTGGTGTTCTCTTATGTTGGAATGGAAACACAAGAGGTGAAGGCAGGTAAACAGTCTGTGATAAATGTTGTTATGAAACCTTCTTCAATAATGGTTGATGAGGTTGTCGTGACGGCAATGGGAGTAAAGGCGGAAAAGAAAAAACTTAATTATGCAGTACAAAGCTTGGATTCGAAGGAAATCATGGGAGGGGTCAATACAGACTTTGTAAATACGTTACAGGGTAAAATTTCAGGATTGAGCGTGAACTCTACCGGTGGATCGCCTAATGCTACTTCGCAGATAACTATTCGTGGTATTTCATCAATAAATGTGTCTCAGTCTAACGAACCGTTATTGATTATCGATGGTGTGTCTGTGTCCGGCGCATCTGTCGCATCTCAGATCAATCCTGCTGATATTGAAAATATGACGGTGTTGAAAGGAGCTGCCGCATCTGCACTATATGGACAGGAAGCTGCTAATGGTGTTATTATGATTACAACTAAAAGTGGTAAGGAGGGTAAGCTAACTGTTAACGCAAATGCCAGCGTGCAGATAGAAGATGTGTTCCGTTTGCCTAAACTACAGACTACTTATGTACCTGGCGGACGTGGGGTGGTGACTGCTGGAACCCCCAAAGGAGGATGGGGACCTATGGTACAACCCGGGGAAAGAATTTACGATAATGTTTCAAATTTTTTTCAGACAGGACTTACGCATAAGTATGATGTAAGTCTCTCTGGGGGTACGGATAAATTTTCCGCTTATGGATCGGTTAGTTATTTCATGGCGGAGGGCGTAGTTCCAAATGACTATCAAGATCGAATGAACTTCTTACTAAAAGGTACATATCAGGTCACTAAAAACTTGAGAGTAGATATGTCGGTTAATGTTGTGAAGACAAAATCAAGAGGAGTTGAAGATGAGCTTCTTTCTTCTGTCTATAGTTGGCCAATCAATGATGACATACGTATTTATCAGAATGCAAATGGTACTCCTCGTTGGTTATACCCAATTGATGGTTTGACTGATACAGAGAAATTGGCAGTCGGTGTAAGTCCATTATGGAAGCGCTATAAGAATAATGGAGAAACGAATGCCACTCGTAATATGTTAATGGGAAGTGTTAATTGGACTCCGGTAAAAGGATTGAACTTGAGTGGTAAAGTGGGGTTTGATGAGAACCATTCAGACTCCGACTCTCAAACGGCAGCACTTTTTAGCAGGAATGACTTTAGTAATCCTCAGAATATAGATTTGGAAAACTTTGGAAAATATAATTATTCTCAAAGCCGTAATCAGGTCTTGACTATACAGGCTTTAGCTACGTATAAATGGGACTTGTCGAGAGATTTTAATCTGAATTTTCTTGTTGGTTATGAACTGAAAGAAAGAAAAAGTATTGAACATGCCAGTGGTGGTGCAGGATTTATTGTACCAGGATTTGAAAGTATGTCTAATATAGGCGCTTCTGAGAAAGGTAAAGGTACTACTTTGTTTCATTCATTAAAACGAAATTTAGGATATTTTGGTGAACTTCGGTTGGATTATAAGGGTATTGCCCATATAAGTGGAACCGGACGAAGGGATTATTCGTCTACATTGAGTAAGAAATCTTATTTCTATCCTTCTGTTACAGCAGGTGTTATCTTTACAGAATTGCTTCATATATCAAGTGAAGTATTTACTTATGGTAAGATACGTGGAAACTGGGCTAAGGTAGGTAAAGACGCCAAACCTTATGTTTTTGACAGAAGATTCACTCTAAAGAATTCTTTCCCGGATCAAGGCTTTGGAGTTGATCCGACAAAGACGAGTGCTACATGGTTGGATCCTGAAATGGCAGGCTCATGGGAAATAGGTTTGGATTTACGCTTCTTTAATGATAAAACTAAATTTGATTTGGCTTATTATCAGACTAAGGTAGATAATCAGATTATAGATGTACGTGTTTCTCCAACACAAGGTACTATTTGGCAAACTCGTAATGAAGGTGTTATTGAGAATAAAGGCGTGGAATTTCAGTGGAATCAAGAAATTATTCGTAATAATGAATTCCAGTGGTTTGCAAATCTTAATTTTGGCTTAAACCGAGGAAAAGTAGCTAGTTTGCCTCCTGGTATCGTTGAAACACCAGGTGCACAATATGGTGATATATTTACGGTAGCATATCTGCACAATTCTACAACTTCCATTGTAGGAAAGGATTATAAACGTTCTCCTGATGGAAAAATATTATGTACTACAGAGGGATATCCGGTGATTAGTCCGGAAAAGGGAGGAGTAATCGGTAATCGGGAACCAGATTTCTTATTAGGCGTTTCATCAACTTTGACATGGAAAAATGTCACATTATCGTTCCTTTTAGATGGTCGTAAAGGAGGGGATGTTGCTAATATAACTTCCCGTTCATTATTCTCAAGCGGACAAAGTTGTTTTGTTGAAAAATATCGTAATCGTGAGATTGTAGTTGATGGAGTAGTGGAACAACCAGATGGCACTTATGTACAAAATAGGAAACCTATTCTTCTTGACCAAACAACGATGGATACATATTTCAATGCTGTTAGCTCTAATTTCATAGAGGACGGTTCTTACCTTCGTTTGAGTTACGTAACTCTTGCATATGATTTTACAAAGCTATTAAAAAAGAGAGCTGCCATTAATGGATTACGTATATCTCTTACTGGTAGAAATCTCTTCCTTATAACTAAATATACAGGTGCCGATCCTCAGATTAGTGCAGGTAAATATGGGGGAACCGGTAAGATGGGAGTTGATAATTATGCTGTTCCCAGTACCCGTAGTTTCAATTTTTCGATTAATGCAACATTTTAAATAAAAGTAATTATGAATAAATTTAACAATATAATATATGCATTTTTACTCACATCTATTACATTAGTTGGATGTGAAGATTGGTTAGATGTCAATAGAAGTAAAGATGATATATCTTCGGTATCTGCCGAATTGATATTGCCGGTACTTACTTTTTATGCGGCTCAGACGAATTATGATCATGCCGAATATAATATGTATTTGGCTCAAGCTCTGACTACTGGCGGAAGAAAACAGGTGAATGCTACCGCCTATAAGGGTGGCTGGGAGTTTTTATCGATGAATCGTCATCCTCAATGGCGTAGGCACTATTATGATATAGGAGTCAATTTTAATGAAATGATAGCTTCTGCCGAAAGTGCTGGAGTTACTAATATTCCGTTGATTGGGCGTACGATTCGTTTGATGTCTACTCTACTAACTACGGATACTTTTGGCGACATGCCATTGACAGAAGCTTATCAAGCTACTGCACCCAGATATGATTCACAGGAGTTTGTTTATCAGTGGATGCAAACCGAAGTGGATGAATTACTTGCATTGTATAATAATCCGGCTATTACGGAAAATTCGGCCAATGTATTGATAACAAGGCAGATGGATCGTATTTTTTCTGGTGACCTAACGAAATGGAGACAGTTTACATATGCACTGAAAGCCCGTATTTTACTTCGTAAACTGCCTAATTGGGATAATAATCAAGCTGCTTGTGATAAGATTATAGCAGCTGTTGATGCCGCTTTGACAGAGGATTGGGAAGAACCCATATATAAATATGATGGTGGAGTCGGTGAGGCTAATTGTCCTTGGGGACCTGCAAAACCCAAAATTGGTGGTTGGGAAAGCCGTGCCAATGATTTGGACTTGGCGATACCTTCTAAGTTTTTGATGGTTGATATGTTCGGCATAGAGGCTTCGCCTAACCCAATTAAAGGCTATGCGAAAGATCCTCGTATGGAAGCATTAATGAAACCTAGAAAGGGAGCTGATGGAAGAACGATATTCCGTTATCTGGAATGTAATATCGGTATGGATGCTTCTGCTAAAGAGAGTCATTATCCCGATTTGTATTGCGGTTCTCCAATGTCATCGACAGATGAAACTGTTAATCCATATACAAAAAATGAGGGCTATTTACCTTTGTTCCTCACGGAAGAACTGATGTTGATCAAAGCAGAGGCGCTTTATTGGAAAGGTGATAAAGGCGGGGCTCGTGAATGGACTGTGAAAGCGGTAGAAAGGAATTTTAAACGTTTTAATTGTAATTCTAAATACGTAGAGAAGTACATGAAAAATGTGACTTACTTGCCTGAAACTGGTTTTAATATTGGTCACATTATGCGCCAAAAATACGTATGTATGTATCTGCAACCAGAAATTTGGACAGATATGCGACGCTATAATTATAGTAACAGTAAGAATGGTATTACCTACGATGGCGTAATTATTTATCCAACCCTTAAACGTCCTTATAATCTATATGAACCGTATTGGTGTGTAGATTATAATCCTGATGGATCATTAGCCGATGTGTGGATACAGCGATTAAATTATGACCCTGAAACAGATGAAAAATATAATAAGCAGGAGTTGGAACGTTTGGGAGCATATAAAAATCCGGAATGGTTAAAAAAGCCAATGATATGGGCTATAAATAATGGAGCGCATAAATAATAAAGTTGAAACTTTAAAGGATTATAAAGATGAAAAATAAAAATATACTGATTACACTTTCTTTTCTTGCTGCAGTGTTTTGTGGTTGCGAGAAACATGACCCGATGGATGATTGGGCAAAAATTGGGCATGTTACACCGACTACTTATTGGGAAATACCTTCAACAACGATTACTGCTGGTAATAATGTTGCTTTTACTGCACAATTTTACAGTAGTGAGAACACACCTATTGACCATATGGAGGCATGGTATGATGTGAATGAACATATTACACTTGAAGCCACATGCCCGAATGTGACTTTTGTTTATACAAAAAATTTAGAAACGATTTCTCTTGTACGTGAATTTCAAAAAATAGCTTCTTATGAATTTAAAGAGGAGTATTGGAATACTGATAAGAGAGCGTATATGGTGACTTCTTCTTTTCCAACTAGTAATACTTTAAAAACAGTTGAATGGGTAGAAGTGACGGAGTTTGATCAAGAAAAATACACCAGCTTATTTCCTGATACATTTGCTACGGTTTTTCAGCGCGATTTATATACAGAACTGGAGAAAAATGAAAAAATCTCAGACCTTAGAATATTGATGGTAGGGTTGGGTGTTATGGAAACTGAAGAATTTAAGAATGTAACAGATTCTACTTTTAATGTTAATAAGAATGATTGGGAGTATTTTATTAAAGAGGATGCGAAAGAGCAAGTAAAAGAAAAATATTTTTCAATTCCATTTGATAAGTTGATTTTCGATGCGAGTAATATGGTTTATAAATTGAACTATCAGAGAAGTTATATCTTGAATGCCAATTATAGAGTTTTTGATAAACAAGGAAATATAGGTAGTGCGGAAAAGAAAGTAATAGACCTTATTTAAAATACATGAATTATGAAATACATTGGATATATTTTAACTACCGTTTTGTCGCTTGTGGTCTATGCCTGTGTTGAAAATGAACCGGATATTGAGACTTTTCCAAGTGATGATGTAGCTTTCAAATATGAAGTGAACGGTGATTATGGGATTGATTATTATGTAGGCTCACCGATACAATTTACTAATACTTCTGTAATAAAAGGTGATTGTGTTTGGGATTTTGGAGATGGAACACCTGTGTCTACCGAAGAGAATCCTACTCATAAGTATGAAGTGGCCGGTACATATACTGTAACTCTCACTATAAAAAATGGAGGAAAAAGAGCTAATAAACTTTTGATTAGTGATATATTCCCGGTTATCACAATGAAAGAGGTTGAAGGGGGAATTTGTGAAGTTAATAAGACTTTGATTGAGCTTTCGGTATCATTGCCTAATCCGGATGATAAAACGGTAGAATATGAATGGGTATTTCCGGAAGGTACGGTAAATGAGAATATGAATCCCGTTATAACTTCCAGTCAAGAGAATCCTGGCAAATTGAAATTCTTGAATGTTGGCTCTCAGAAATTGGTGTTGAAGGTGAAGTTAGGAGGGCGTGTTTTACAAGAAGGAGTTGTTAAGATCCCTGTAGGGTATAACGAAGAAGTGAAGACTATTTATTATGCTGTAAAGAAAGGAAATATACAGGCTCTTAAGTTAGTACATAATGCTCCGGAAAACGTAAGAATTATGCCGTTTGACTTGGGAGTAAAATCCGGTCAACATCCATATAATCTTCTGTTCTCAGATTCATTATTATTTGTGTTGGATGCAGGAAAACAGATAGGTTATGTAGAGGATGTGAATAAGGATTTGGGTGACGGTAAGATTGCAGTAATATCTAAGGACGGTACGATTGTTGAGACGATGATGACCAATAATCAAGGTACTGCTTTTGATGATCCTCATTTTGGTTATATTGATGAAAAACAGAAAATACTTTATTATACGGATCGAAATTTAGGAACTCGACGTTTGGCTTTAACGGAGCGTAATTTACAATTAGATCCAACCGATACTAAATATAATTATTTTGTACAGAATAGTGATCTTGGATATTACAAAAATGGATATGATTATGGTGCGATGAATACTTCTTTCACTAAGACCAGCTCGGGCGTATGGTGGCAACCGAAAACTTTTAATAATCCGGGAATTTTCCGATTTAGAGACTCTGATATAAAAAGTGGAAGTGTACCATCTGATGGTATGACGGCCGGTGGATTGTTTATTAAGTCTTTGGCTATTGATGAACAACGGCAGATGGTATTTTTAGCGATCCGTGAAGGTGCAACTAGTGGAGTTTATGCTGTTCCAATGGCTGATATACCTAATGAATCGAAAGGAGAGAGCCCTCTTCAAAATAAAATAAAGAATTATCTTATTAAAGAACTTGTATCTGATAGTGAAGGTGGTTCTGGTGAGTATATTGATATTTGCCAGATGGTATTAGATCCCGAGGATGGTTCCGTTTACTTCGGATACCGTGCAGATCCGACTTCATCTGTTAAATCCGGATTGATGCGTTGTTATCCCGATGGAGGTACTTATAAAGTTGAAACAGTGATAGAGGGTGTCGAAATCTATGGAGTAGCTATCAATCATAAAAAATCAAAGTTATTCTGATAATTGAGAGAGAATGTGTACCGGAGATACATTCCGGTGTATACTCTGGTACACTTTTATAATATTCTAAATTTATATATACATGAAGTATTTATACTCTATATTATTTCTTAGTTTATTTTTAATATCGGGATATGCACAAACTCCTAAAAGAGAAATGCGTGCTACCTGGCTGGCGACAGTCTGGTCATTGGATTGGCCTTCAACGAAAATAACTGAAACAGGGAATTCAGCACAAATAAAAGCCCAGAAAGATCAAATGATCCGGATTTTAGACAATTTAGCGTCGGTGAATATAAATGCTGTCTTCTTTCAAGTTAGAAGCAGATGCGATGCAATGTATAAGTCTTCTTATGAACCATGGTCAAGTGATTTAGTCTCAGAGCGAGGGAAAGATCCTGGTTATGATCCTTTGGCATTTGTAGTGGAAGAAGCTCATAAACGTGGTATAGAAGTGCACGCATGGATGAACCCTTACCGATTCTCTACAGCATCAACCTATTGGGATGGGCAAGCTGGTGACTATCGTGAAACTCACCCGGAATGGATACTCACTTATCCCGTACAAGATGGTAAGTATAATGCTATTATGAACCCTGCTTTGCCTGAAGTAAGGCAGCGGATTACAGATATAGTGCGCGAGGTTGTAACAAATTACGATGTCGATGGTGTTGTATTTGATGATTATTTTTATGCTTATGGTGGTACACCTGCAGATCTGGATGCAGATGCTCAGCAAAAGTATAAACCGGAGGATATGTCTTTAGGGGATTGGAGAAGAGAAAATATTAATAAAATGGTGGCTTCTGTGTATAACATGATTCAAAAAGAGAAGCCATATGTAACGTTTGGAGTTTCTCCGTTTGGAATATGGACAACGAATAATGATGTTGCTCAAAAAGAGGGTATTGTGTTACCACAGGGTATTACCGGTGGAAATATGTATGAAGAAATATATTGTGATCCGGTAGCATGGTTAAAGGAAGGTACGGTTGATTATATTTCTCCACAACTTTATTGGACTACAACAGCAGTGGGACAAGACTATGATGTACTTTGTCCGTGGTGGTCTGAGTTAGCTTTCCGTTTTAAAAAGCATTTTTACAGTAGTCATTCTATTAGTGGAATTCAATCTTCATCTTATACGCGTTCGGTAGTGGAGGATATTGTAAAAATAGGTGAGGAGAAAGTTTCTCTAAGTACTCTTTCTGCTATGGAGAGAGGCATTTGGGAACAGAATAATCAAATGAATACAGTGCAGACACGTGCATCTTTCGGACCGGAGGAAATTGGACTGCAAATAGAGCGTAACAGACTTAGTACGCTTGATGGAGCTCCCGGAAGCGTATTCTATTCTACTAAGTATATATATAATGTAAAAGGCGTAATGCCTTATTTGAAGAATTATTGCTTTATGGAAAAGGCATTGGTACCAGCTATTGATTGGAAGAATGCGTCTTCTGTATCTTCAGTCTCTTCGATAACTCTGAATGAGAGAATATTACAGTGGAATTCTTCAAATAAAAATGTACGTTATACTGTATATGCAGTTTCCAAGGACAAAGTTACAGATTTGGATGCATTTAATTCGTCACGTTATTTACTTGGGGTTTCATATACGAATTCTTTTGAAATTCCTGAAAGCATAGATTTGAATGCTGTAACTTTTGCTGTAGCAGTTTTTGATAGGTATGGAAATGAATATACGCCGATTTTGATTGATAAAGAGCAAGTAGAAGGAGTAGCTGCAAATTTGATATATCCGGTATCCGGTGACCAGATAATGGTTCCATTCAGATTTAAATGGGAGTCTGTATCTGCAGATTGGTATACTCTGCAGATTGCTGAAGATCAGGACTTTTCTGTGTTGCATAGTAGTAAAGATGTTGTTGTAAATGAGCTGTTTACAGATAAAATAGCAATACTTGAGTCTGGAAAAACTTATTATTGGAGAGTAGTATCTCATAAGGCAGGACATAAAGATGCAATATCCGAAATCCGTCAGTTTACACCTATGACTTTCTCAGTAACAAGTCCGTCAATGGGGAGTACTAATATTGAACTAACCCCGGTTGTCTCGTGGAGTACATTCGGTAAATCTGACATGGAATATACTGTCTTTGTGGCATCTGCTTATACTTTTACGGATAAAGTGATTGTATATTCAGAGAAGGTTGTGGGGAAGAACTCGTTAAAAATCCCTGTAGGAACTCTGTTACCTGTTACGACTTATTATGTTAAGATCAAAGCTCTTCAGGATGGCGAAGAGGTGGAAACTGCAGTTGTGACTTTCACGACTGAAATGGTTTACCCGGATATTCCTATAATTGTTTCGCCTGTAAATGAAGGATCTTTATCTGGAGAGTCGATGGTCATAGAATGGAAGGATAATATCTATGCGACTGGTTTTCAGGCACACTTGTCGAAGGAAGCAACTTTCCCGGTTCGGGGAACTACATCAAAGACAATAGGAGCCTTTGAATACCGGACAGACTTTGGAACACTTGCTGTAGGTACCTATTATACAAGGGTAAGAGCTAAATATAAAGATGGGCAGACTGAATGGTCGCCAGTTGTGAAATTTCATTGGGGAGGAGCAACGTCCATTACTTCAGAGCAGGATGTAAAGAAGGTCAGTGTAATAGGTATGGGAACTCACCAAATATTGAAAATAAATGCCGGTATTAATGGTGGCACTCTTTCAGCCTCCCTTTTTGATATTGTGGGAAATGAACGAAAAGTCTTTAGTCAGAATCAGGAAATAGACAATACAGCTGAAATTTCTTTAGAATTGGGTGATTTGCCTAAAGGGGTTTATTTGTTGAGAGTTGACTTAAATGGACAGTTATGGACTTTAAAGTTATTGAATTGATTCTTAGTAAAAAGGATATAATATTTCTACTCAAATGTTTAATTAAAAAAAAATGTATTATGAAAAAGTTATTACTTGGAGCAGCTATGTTGTTGGGCGGTATTTCTTTGAATGCCCAGGATGGTCCTCAAATTGGTAAAGATGATGCTACTTACACAGATGTAGATGTAAATGGTCAGACTATGGCTGTATACCCATTGTGGGGATGGTATACTGCATTAGGAAATCAGAACTATGGAATAATCGGAGCTAATTCTCGTGGTATGGCAATTTCTGCTGACGGGAGTAAAATGCTGATTTCAAACAGAGTTGCTGATAATGATATTCATGTAGAAATTTATAATGCTTTGACTGGTGAGCATATAAAATCGGTCCAGGTATCAAAAGACATCTGGTATCGTGGTAAAACTACAGATAAAGATGGGAATGAAGTTGATGATATTTCCGGATTCCAGGCGAATGATATTCAGGTGGATGCAGCAGGTAATGTTTTGTTATGGAGAATGACAACTAATATTGGAGTTTCACCGGCAGAATGTTGGGCTGTAAACCTGGAAGATGGTAGCGTGAAAAATATCTTGAGTACAACAGTTGAAGGACTTGAAGGACGTTTCGACTATTGTGGTGTTTATGGTGATGTTGTGAATGGCGATGGATATATTCTTTCTGCTACTTCTAATGGCGATGAATTGTATGGAAAAACTGTATTGAAATGGCGTTATGTTGGCGGTAAACTTCAACCTCAGGAAGAATCAGATCAGATTTTTATTCAGGAATATTATCCAACGGCAGCATCGAATAATTATGGTACACGCGTTTGTCCGGTTGATGAAAATCTTTTCTATATGGATGCTTTTACTGCCTATGCAACCCTCTATAATATGGATGGAACGATTGCCGATAGTTTTGCAAGTATCACTGATGAGGAAGCAAGAAAAGCTATTCAACCAATGAGTGCCGGTAATAATGGTGTCGCAGAATTCTCATTAGGAGGGGTTAATTATGCTATTTATAGTATTTCAAATCAGCTTGATGCAATTCAGACAGGATTACGTTTGGTTTCTTTGAATGAGGCAATGGAGTTCTCTTCTATGAAGTTAGTCTATGACTTGCCGCAGAAGGGATTAGGAAATATTTCTAATCCGGAACGAACAGTGCTTCCCCGTGTAGTAGTAAATGAAGATGCTGGTATTGCACGTATTGTTATTTACTGTAATCGTGGTGGAGCTGTTGCTTATGACTTTGGTACAAGAGAGAATATAAATAGAGCTCATCCTCCAGTAGGTATACAGAATGGATTTATGTCAACACTGCAAGTAATTTCGTCTAAAGGAGAAGTGGTACTTTCAGAAGCAGCTGACATTGAACTCTATAATCTGATTGGACAGAAAGTGGCAGAAAGGACAAATACTACTTCAATTAAGGCATTGCCGGGTATTTATGTTTTGAAAGCTAAGAATGCTGGCAATATTTTGAATACGAAAGTTGTTGTTGAATAATATTGCATTTTGAATATCTCATTTCGGATGAGAGCATTCTGAAATACCGAGCTGTATCTGTGAGAATATGCCGTCTTTTTAATGCGGATATGTAAATAGATACAGCTCTTTTTATTTCTTATTCTTTAGCTTGAAAAATAAAATTATGAGAACATTATCAGCACTATTTTTATCTTTATTTTTCCTCTCAAATTATTGCAGCATTTCTCTGGCACAAACCACTGTTACAATTGGAGGAACGGAGTACCAGGCCGATACATTGAGCCATTTTAAAGTCGGACCAGGCTCTTATTATACAGCTATGCATTATTACACATCAAGTGTGAAACTTCGTACATTTTTTCTGGAAGTCGATGCAACAAATCCCTATATCTCTTTTGAAGCTGTTCATGGAAAAGATTCTTTGATTACCTGTGAAGGCATCAGTTCTATGGCTCAACGAAAAAGTAAAGAAGGTAAGGTATATTTCGGAGGAACGAATGCAGACTTTTTTGCTACTTCAGGAGATGTCGGATATCCGATTCATGGAAGTATCGTCGAAGGACAGATGGGACGAACTCCAGCTCAGACTCCACATATCGCCTTTTCTGGTAAAGATGTTATAATTGATAACATGCTTTTTGCGAATTCTACTTGTTCAATAGGTGAAAAAGTATACCCAATAAATGGTGTAAATGTAGGAAGAGGCGAAAACCAGTTAATCTTGTATAATACATTAAATGGTAATTATACGCGTACCAATGCTTATGGAGTAGAAGTGCTTGTGCAGTTGGAACCTACTATGGCCTGGACAGTGAATAAGGATTTAAAAGTGAAGGTGGTTAAAGTTGTTGATGGAAAAGGTAATATGCAAATACCGGCAGGACATGCTGTTTTATCTGCTCATGGAACTGTTGCCGGAGTATTAAAGTCTTTGGTAGAAGGTGATGAACTTACTCTTTTTATTGGTGTAAACAAAACAGCCGGAAGTGCTTCTCAACTAACAGCCATGGTGGGAGGTGATAGAATAATTTTAAAAGATGGTGTTGTACAGGACAATGATTGGGCTGAAAGACATCCTCGTACTGCCATAGGATATTCTGCTGATGGGAAGAAAGTATACTTTTGTGTGGTAGATGGGCGTTCGTCTTTTTCTACCGGATTGACAACAAAACATTTGGCAGATATAATGAAGAGTGCAGGTGCAACTACCGCTTTGAATCTTGATGGTGGTGGGTCCAGTGGCATGTATTTGAATAAGTTCGGTTTGATGAATACGCCAAGTGATGGTCATGAACGTGCAGTTTCTAATGGTATATTTGCTGTGGATTTGTCAGTAAGTGATGATGTAATTGCAGAAATTCTTCCTTATGAGAAAACTGTGATGTTACCGGGATATGGATCATATACTCCTGTTATTTATGGCTATAATCAGTATGGAACACTTATAAATTTAGGTTTGAAAGATGTAATTTATAGCTGTGAAAAAGAAGTAGGTACTGTAAGAGAGGACGGCTCTTTTTTTGCTAATGGAAGTCGTGATGGTATACTAAAAGTCAAATGGAATCAATTGGAAACGTCAATCCATATCAAATATTTAAAAGAAGAAGAAATTTCTCTTCGTTTAGATTCAGTGATAATTGATGGATACACCGGTTATCCAATTGAGCTGAATGCACGTGTAGGAGATAAAGAATATCCTTTAGCACCTTATGCACTGGAATGGAACATTGATAATCCAACGATTTGTTCGATTAATGATGGAATTGTTACCGGACTTAAAAATGGAGAAACGATTGTTCGTGGTACACTTGATGATCTGAAATGTGCGTTAAAAGTGAAGGTGCAAATCCCGGAGAAGCATTCACTTTCATTACTTCCGCTGATAAATGATGAATGGATAGTAAAAGCAAGTACGAATATAAAGAATATCGAATTACTTTCAGATGGAATTCGGTATACATATTCATCTGGCCGTTCGCCTTTTATTGAACTTGCAAAAACTTTTGACCTTTATAGCTTACCCAATGCAATTCGTTTTATGATTAATCCGGGAAATGCAGCCGTTTCAAAAGTTATTATTTCTGGTAGAGAGAACTTGTCGTCTTCTAACTCTATTTATGAATATACAAATGAGCTCGTAAAGAATCAAGATACAGAGATACTTTTGACAATGAAAGACTGGTTTGCAAAAGAGCCGGAACATGCTTCTTTCCCTATTCATTTCAGTTCAATCAAATTTCCTTTAGTTGCTTCGGGGAATGTGGCTGGTGAGAACACTATCTATATCAGAAATATGGAACTTATTTATGACCAGATTTCAGTAGGACTCTCTTCATTAAAATTACTTTCTTCATTAGTTATATATCCTAACCCGACAGCTGATGGCCGTGCATATGTGGCATTGAAGAATGAGGATATACATATAACGAGTGCTTCGATCTTTAGTCCTGAGGGAAGATTACTAAATGTAATATCAGCTGATAATTCTACTTGTAATTTATTGGAACTGCCTGTGAGCAACATGACTTCTGGCATTTATCTGATAAAAGTTTGTATGGATGATGGTAGTAACGAAACGATGAAGCTCATAATAAAATAATAGTATGTTCATATACTTGAGGTAATGATTAAATTACTTTTAAACTAATAAATGTGACTGACATGAATAGAGTTTTGTTTACATTATTTTTATTACTTCTTGGGCAATATTCACTTGCCCAAGAGTATATTACGATAAATGATAAACCGTATCGTATTGATACACTGGTTTATAAGCATCAAGTTGGACCTGGAACAGAATATGTTTATATTGATTTACCGGAATTTCCTTTAAAAATCCATGTATTGGAAGTCAATCTTAGAAATCCCAACGTAAAGTTAGAAACCTGTTTGGGAGGAGATAGTGCTGTTGCAACTGAGCGCCCGACTCAAATGGCTATACGAAAGTCGGTTCCGGGACATAATGTTTTTGCAGCTACTAATGGTGATTTTTATTTTTATATAGATCCTGTTGAGATAGGTATACCTCGTAGTGGACAGTTTATTAATAATGAATGTGTTACTAATCCTGTAGGAAGAGCTGCATTTGTTTTAGATAAAAATAATCGTCCTTATATTGATAGAATAGACTTTTCCGGAACAGTAAAAAGTGGTAATAGAGTAACCCGGCTGCATACAGTAAATATGCAACGTTTAGAGTGGGAACCACAAGTGACCGATTTATTAACCCTTTATACTAATGCCTATGGTACATATACCAGTGGGATTGAGGGAGGTACAAAAGTTATTATAACCCCTAAAAACAGTGAAACCTTCTTTTTCTCGGCAAATAAGGAAATAACTTGTATTGCGGAAGAAATAATAGAAAATCACGGTTTTAGCCCTATTCCAGAGGGAAAGGCTGTACTACATGGAAGAGGAGTATCATCTGATTTCTTAAAAGAATTGAAAGTCGGAGATGAATTGACAATCAATCTTAAAACGGATTTGAGAAGTAATCCGGGAGCATTGGACGACTTCAAAGAATTGATGGGAGGAAGCGATCATATTCTCTTGAAAAATGGGCAACGATATGAAGGAGATGAATCAGCAAATCCTCGTACCGGTATCGGATTTTCAAAAGATAGTACGATTGTTTATTTAGTTGAGGTTGATGGCCGGCAAACTTCTTCACGTGGAGTAACTCTCTTTGAATTTGGAGATATTTTTAAAGGAATTGGAGCATGGAATGCTGTTAATCTGGATGGTGGAGGCTCTTCTGTTATGTATGTTAATGGAGAAGTTAAAAACTCCCCTTCTGATGGTGCTGTACGCCCTGTCGGTAATGGGATGTTAGTTGTTTCGAATGCCCCTGAAGACCAAGAGATTGCTTCGCTCGCTTTTGCACCGGTGTCTTATACACTACCGACGTGTGGTTTTTTAAAACTTGCTGTATATGCTTATAATAGATACGGTGATTTGTTGAGCAAGGACCTTCAGAATGTCTCATTTTCATGTACTCCGGAGATAGGATATATAACTGCAGAAGGTAATTTTATTGGTGCGGAAAAAAACGGTACTGGAATATTATCCGCAGAGTATAAAGGGGTGAAGACCTCAAGGCCGGTCTCATTAGTTGAGTCTTCATTTAAGTTGAGATTGGATTCTGTTTTACTCAATAATATTTCTACATATCATATTGAATTATTGGCAGAAGTAGAAAATAAAACGTTGTTTGTGGCACCGGAATTATTACAATGGGAAGTTGAAGATCCTTCAATTTGCTCAGTAACTGAAGGGGTATTAAAAGGATTATCCAATGGAGTGACGTATATTCATGGAACATTGGGAGAGTTCTCATGCAAACAGAAAGTTAAAGTGGAAATACCTTCTCAACCAATTTTGGAGATGCCCGTTTTGTCTACTCCTTCTTGGAGTGTAAAAAGTACCTCTAATTTGAAGAATATAAAATTATTACCTGATGGAATAGAGTATGACTACTCTGCCGGACGTTCTCCGTTTATAGAATTGACGAATGATTTTTGTTTATATAGTTTGCCAACATCTGTGCGTATAATATTGAATCCGGGAAAAGCTGGTTTGAGTAAAGTTACTTTCTCTTTACGGGCAAACGATAAATCTGCTTATACTCCGTATGAATTTACTGATATTTCGAAAGATGAAGATCGTGAAATTGTAATACCAGCCTCGGATATCTTAACAGATGTAAATGACAAAGTCGGATATCCTATACATTTTCATTCGATGAGGTTTGCATTTACTTCTGATAATCCTGTAGGGCATAATAAAATTCAGATCAAAGAAATGGTTATGGTATATGACTATATTACGGTTGGTTTCCCCGAACTGAAAACTCTTTCCTGGTTATCCATTTATCCTAATCCGGCAAAAAAAGAAGCTTGTTTGAATGTTAATCTGGATAAAAAAACAGATATCGGTTTAAGAATTTATACAAGTACCGGAATGATGGTTGTATCTGAAGATTACAAAATGAGTGATGGAAGGAATCTTGTTTTACCGATAAGCAATTTAGCTAATGGTACTTATTTGGTGAAAGTGTTAGTTGGTGGTAAAACAGATACGGTTAAGTTGATTATACATAACTAATCATGTAACATATAAAAATAGTATGAAAATGAAAAAGTTTTTATTGGCATTACCTTTACTCTTTGGACAATATGTGTATGCCGGAGGTTATATAACGATCAATGAGAAGCCTCATTATATAGATACTCTTGAGTGTAAAGTTGTTGGTCCGGGAGCTATTTATACTTCAATTTATATTCCTGATATACCCGCTTATACCTATATCCTTAAACTGGATATGCATAATCCATACAATAAGATTGAAACTTTTCTGGCCAATGATAGCATACCGGGGACAGAACTTGTAACGCATGCTTGTGAGCGCATGACTTATGAGGGACATAAAGCATATTGTGGTATAAATGGTGATTTTTTTAATGTGACAGATCATCATGAGTTTCCTTTGGGAGCTCCTCGTGGAGGTAGTATTAAAGATGGTGAAATACAACGTGAACCCCGGGATGCCTGGTGGGGATTTGCTACCATAGACGTGAATAATGTTCCGGTTTTCGATCATATGGAGTTTGAGGGTAAGGTTGACGCCGGGGATGCCGGAACTTATAAATTTCAGCATGTTAATATTCCTCGTGCAGATTGCTCTGCTTGTGATTTAACTTTTTATAATCGGTTTGCAGGAGAGAAAACACGTCAGGATGAAAATTTCAGTGAGATGTTTGGAGTAGAACGTACTGAGGTATATTTAAGTTTGAAATCTGGTGAAAAGTGGAGAGTGAATAAACCAGTAAAGTGCATTGTCGGAAAAAAGATAGAAAACAGAGGAAGTAATCTGATTGCTGTTGATGAATACGTACTTTCTGGTACAAGTGAGCAATCCCGGGCTTTTTTACGTAATTTGGAAGAGGGACAGGAAATTACTATTAATATGGGGATACGTTGTGTGAATTTAGGAACTTATCCGGAGATTGAGCAAATGATAGGTGGCAATACAGCATTAATGTACGACGGAGTACTTACAGAACGTAATACTACTGAAAACTATAATGCGGTTCCATATCCGCGTACAGCTGTTGGAGCTTCTAAAGACAAACGTTGGGTGTACCTATTAGTTGCAGATGGTAAGACATCAGCTTCTATTGGATTGACCACTACGGAAGTTTGTGATATTTTGAAACATTGGGGGGCTGTAGATGCCATAGGGCTTGACGGTGGAGGTTCTTCTGAAATAATAGTAAACAATAAAGTCGCCAATCGTCCGGCTGATGGAAAAGAGCGACCTGTAGGTAACGGTTGGTTGGTTGTAGATTTATCTCAGGAATCTCAGGATATTACCCGTCTACGTTTTTCAGATTATAAGTTTGAATTACCTAAATATGGTATAATTAAACCCAAAATAATGGGGTATAATCAGTATGACAGATTGCTTACTGATAATCTTGAGGGTGTTACCTTCTCCTGTGCTTCAAATCTTGGGCATATTGATGAGGCAGGTAATTTTGTGGTTTCTGGAGATGCTGTATCTGGTACTTTGACTGCTCATTATGGAAAGTTAGAAGTTTCTCAAACTGTTTATGTAAAAGAAGTGAAGGATTTTTCTATTCGTTTGGACTCTGTACTTCTGGATTCTAAGATTCATTATCCGATTGAAGTAGAAACGACTTTGGAAGGAAATAAAGTCTTGATAGATCATAATGCTTTGGATTGGAGAGTTGAAGATGAGAATATTTGTAAAGTCAACAAAGGTGTTTTAACTGCTGTTGCCAATGGTTCCTCTATGGTTACGGGTTCAATGAATGATTATCAGGGAACATTAAAAGTGAATGTTGAAATACCTTCTGCCTCCTCATTACCTGCTATCAGTTTTACGGATCCTTCGCTTAAGTTAACTTCCAATCTGAAAGGTATTTCAATGAGTGGTACAAGCACATTGAATATTGCTTATAAATATTCGTCTACTCGTACTCCTTATTTCACATTGGCAAAAAAAATGAATCTTTATAGTTTGCCTAAGGCTCTGAAGATTGTATTCAATCCTCACGAATTACCTTTGAATAAGATTGTTCTGGATCTTGTTCCTAATAATTTATCTCACTCTGTAGTAAAAGAATTTTCCGATTTTAAGGTAAATGAAGATAATATGATTTATTTATCTCTGGCAGATATTGTTGATGATCCTACGGATATGGCTATTTGGCCACTCAAATTTAATTCAATAAAGGTAACTCTTAATGCTTCCGGACACACTGTTGGAGCTGAGTATGCTTTCGAGTTGAAAGAGTTTTCGTTGATTTATGAAGAACAAGGAGATGGTATTGTACCTAATAGGATAGGAGATAATGAGATAAGCCTTTTGACGGATGTTGATGGAACTTATTTGTCATTTAGTATGGATAAAGAGTTGCCTGTGAGTTATGAGATATATTCAGTTTCGGGTATGACAGTAAAAATGAAAAAACTGGGTTACCTTCAGACTGGCAAAATCAGGTTGGATGACTCTGGAGTGAATAAAGGAATTTATCTGTTGAAGGTTTATAAGGGAGCAGAGGTTTCTGTATTTAAGTTTATGAAATATTAGTTGGGTTAGTACAATTTTAAATAGAATATTATGAAGAAGAGTATTTGTATCTGGATATTGTTAATTTGTAATGTCACCTGGGCCGAAGCACAAATGGTTTCGGTAGTACAACGAATTACTGTGGAGAAAAAAGTACCGGCTTTTTATCCGGTGTTTAATTCGGATGGTTCTGAATTGTTGTATACGTCTGAGAATTATAAGGGTTTGTATCTGTATAAACTGAATAATAAAACTTCTCTGATGATTACAGATGCTGAGGGTGCAGGGTATTCTCCGGATTTCAGTCAGAATAATGATAAGATCTATTATAGGTCGGTGGAAAGAGAAAATATGCACCGGCAGAATACTTTGATGTGTTATGATCGTCAATTGCTGCAGTCGAAGAATTGTATGAATTCTCCTGTGCATCTTCAATCTGAATTGAATAAAGTTCGTATGGGCCTGGAATTTAAGGGGAAGGAGAGTATAAATGCTTATACAGAGAAGCTTCAGTTGATTGTTGAACGCAATGGAGATCGTAAGGTGCTTGAACCACTATCAAAAGGGAGCCGATATTTGTGGGGATCTTTATCCCCTGATAAAACTAAAATTTTATTTACTGCAACTGGAAAAGGAACTTATATCTGTGATTTGAATGGGAAGATTCTTTCTGAGATAGGATATCTGAATGCGCCTGTATGGTATGACGATCATAAAATCGTAGGTATGGCTGATAAAGATAATGGAGATTATATAACAGAGTCATCCGTTGTAATGGTATCTGCTGATGGGAAACAAAGACAAGTATTGTCCCTTTTTACAGAGATAGCAATGTATCCAACCACTAATTGGAAAAGTGGTAAGATAGCCTACAATACTTTGGAGGGTGAAATTATAGTATTAGAATTAAAAAAATAGGCTACTATGAAGCAAATATATTATATTCTTTTTATAGGCTTGTTATTATTAAAAACAAGTGGAACATACGCACAGGATTTGTCAGGAATCACAATTTATGTAAATCCGGGGCATGGTGGATTTGATAGTGATGACCGGAATATTCCGGTTGGCCCTTATGGACCAGGTAATGTAAATGGCTTTTGGGAGTCACAGTCTAATCTGGATAAGGGAGTGCAGTTAGTTGAACTGTTGAAGGGTGCGAAGGCGAATGTATACATTAGTCGTACAACAAATACAACAGCCGATGATCTGCCTTTAACTCAGATTGTAAGAGAAGCAAATGAATGTAATGCGGATTATATGCTTTCTATTCATAGCAATGCCGGAGTTACAAACTATGTTCTTCAGCTTTATGCTGGTGTGGATCCGGATGATAATCATACGTATCCTACACCTACTCCTCATTCAGATCGTAGCCGCGAGATTAGTATTGTTATTGCTAAAAATCTTTATGCAAATGAAGTAAATTGCTGGGCTTCTGACTATACTGTACGTGGTGATAAAACATTTGCAGCTCAGGTGATGGGTTGGAGTAACGGGTATGGTGTTTTGAGAGGATTGACTGTCCCCGGATGTATATCGGAAGGTTCTATGCATGATTACATACCTGAAACCCGGCGTTTGATGAATATGGATTATAAATGGTTAGAGGCATGGAATTTTTATAAATCTTTTTGTGAAATATTTAAGGCGGAAGCCCTTCTTACTACGGGAAATATTGTAGGTAGTGTTCACGATAGCCGAAATAAAGATTTGGGAAGCCATGTGAAAATCAGGAACTCAAAAGATGAACTATTAGCCTTGAATAAAGCAGTTGTTACGGTTAACCCCGGAAATCTTACATATACAACGGATGATATTGATAATGGAGTATTTGTATTTAAGCAGCTGCTTCCCGGAAAGTATACAGTAAAAGTGACTGCTGATAAATATTTTGATAAAACGTATGACTTGGAAGTTAAAGCCGGAGAAGTCAGCTATTTAGATGCACGTTTAGATATGCAACGCTTGACCCCTCCCGAAGTGGTTAGCTATTCTCCTAAAGTAGAAGAAGGTGAACTTGTAGAGTGTAGTTCGAAGATCGTTTTTGAGTTTAATTGGGATGTGGATACAGAATCTGCAATACAAGCATTTTCCATTACTCCGGATGTAAAAGGAACAATTACATTTGAAGATAGTCAACATCGGATGATCTTTGCACCGGATAAACCGTATGATATTTCTACCTTGTATACAGTGAAACTGGATAAAAGCCTGAAACACCCTGGTAATATGGCAATGGAAAAAGATTTTGTATTCAGTTTCCTCACTAAAGATCGTAATAGATTGAAATTTTTGGCATGTTATCCTACTCCAGGTGTAGAGTATGTTAATTATGGTAAGAATGCTCCTTTTGAATTTAGATTTGATAATAGATTAAATTCAGCTATGGTCAGGGATGCCGTTAAAATATATAATTCAAAAGGTGAAGAGTTATCTAAAGTTCCCCGTTCTATAAAAGTAAATTCTGTCAGTGCACCTTATGGCTCTTTGGCGTTCACTCTTTCCGAAGGATTAACAGAAAATGAAACGTATCGTGTTGTTGTTGACAGAAATATGATTGATGTTGATGGTATTGATATTGTTGAACCGATAGATTATACTTTTAAAGCTGTAGATGTGAAAGTAACAGACAGAACGGTTGGCTTGGATATGGAAACTGCCGGAACATTTTCTTATGTCGCAGATGGCAGTACAGGCATTACGTCGGCCAGTACTTCCCGGAATACCTCTAAAGTATTGTTTGGCTCTTCTTCTGGTGCGTTTACATATAATTTTGCAGTAGATGCAGCAGACGGTATAGCATGTTATCAAACAACTTCAGGATTTCAGATTGATGCTACTAAAGCAATTGGTATGCATGTTTTGGGTGATCTGACCGGTAATGAGATTTGGTTACAATTGTCTTCTTCTGATGGAGATGTTCAGGAGATCAAGCTTACCGATCTTACATTCTGTGATTGGGCATTTGTAGAAGTTTCTTTAGGAACCCTTCCTGCAAAGAAAACTTATGAACTTACCGGACTGAAAATAAAGCAGAAAGCACAACCTCTGACAAAAACAGGAACGATTTATGTGGATAATGTTTTGGTCTATGACAATACTTTGACATCTATAGAAGCTGAAATCGTTTCAGGATTCTCTTTCCGTTATATTGCCGGAACTAATGAAATTGTGGCAAGTAGTGACAAGGTGGTATCTATGGAGCTTTATTCATTATCGGGAGAACTATTATCGAAAGTGACTTCATCCCGGATGAATGTTGGCGGATTGACCAAAAATATTTATGTGATAAAGGCTAATTTAGAATCAGGAAGTAGCGTTTCGCAGAAAATAGTTTTGAGAGATTGATACTGATTTTTTGATAACGGCTGGCAAATAGGCCAGCCGTTATTTAATTTGGTAAAAAATCATTAATTATGAAGAGGAAGATTCTTTTATATATACTACTACTGGCATTTTGTAATGTCTTAAAAGCACAAGAACCGGCATGGGGAACTCCGGATACATTGGAGCATTATAGTCTGGGTGCAGGAGTGCAATATACCAAAATAGCCTATCGGGATAAACCTATACTAATGTGGGTTACAACCATAGATCTGACGAATCCTTATACGAAGATTGAGCAGGCACAATCGAACAATAAGGTTCCGGATGTACCCAGAGAGACTGTCATGAGTATGTCTAAAGCCCACACTTATCCCGGACATCGGGTTTGTGCCGCATTCAACCATGACTTCTTCGTTTATGAAGCAGGTGTATGTATCGGAGTTAATGTGAGTAATGGTGAGATACCTTATGGAGCAGGCTGGGGACGCTCTATCTTTGCAGTTTCGGAAGATGAAACAGCGGCAGTATTTTATCCGTCTTTGAACTCAAATGTTATTTTGAAAGATGGTAGTACTGTGAAAATTGATTATTATAACTCTGCTGCTACATTTATTTCGGGAAACTGTGTGTTATTTAATCACTTAAATAGTAGAACACTGACAGAACAAGGGAAATATATCAAGATCAAACCACTGAGTAGGTGGACGGTGAATGGGGATGATATAGAGTGTGAAGTCTTGGAAATATCAGATGCTCCATTGCAAACGTCACAAACGGAATGTGTGATTTATGCACGGAACGAAAGTATTCAATGTTTCGAGGGAAAAGTCACTCCGGGTGATATAATCTTTATTTCACAGAAATTTGTGAAAGGTAAGTTTGGCGAACCACTAAAAAATATTGTAGCTGGTTTTCATGGTTATCCCAGTATTGCTTATGAAGGAAAACTGCATGAAGGTGAATATAATGATTTCGAAAACGGCCGCGAATATGAGGTCTCTGCCCGGGTGATGGCCGGAATGTCAAAAGACGGTAAAACAGTTTATATTGTAACGGTTGAAGGAGGAACTTCTGCCAGTCCGGGTGTAAACTGCATTGATATTGCTAACTGGATGTTGGCCCATGGTTCGTGGAATGTAGTAAACTTCGATAGTGGGGGCTCCGCAACGATAGCTGTTGACCATGAAATGCTGAATTATCCGATGCGTGGTAGCATTCGTCCGGTAGCCGATGCTTTGCTGGTTGTATCAACTGCACCTGAGGAAGAGGTTGTTGCTTCTTATGCATTTATAACTCCGAGTCTTTATACTACGGCAGTCTCGTTGAATCCACTTACACTCCTCTCTTTTAATGAACATGGTAAAATGTTGGAAAAGGGAGTTCAAGGATTTACTTATCAATGTATACCTGAGGACTTGGGATATGTAGACTCGGAGGATGTATTCCATGTGAGCCTGAAGGCTACAAAAGGTCAGATTATAGCCACTAAGGATGGAAAAAAAGCGGTTTTGAATGTTTTTGTATCTCCTGTCTCGGATGTTCAGGCTTATCCACAAAAAATATTAATAGATGGGATACGTGAATTTCCTATCAGGATTGATGCAAAATCAGGGAAACAAGTTTATCAATTAGATCCGGGAGCATTTACTTGGAACTCCTCTAATCCTGATTGTTGTCTGGTGCAGGATGGAGTGATAAAGGGGATAGCTAATGGTGAGACAGAACTTCACGGGACTTTAGATGAGTTGAGTGTACAGGTGAATGTGAAAGTGGAGATAGCTGACAAGGAAAGAATACATGAGACTTTTGCTGACTTGGCATCGTGGCCAATAAAAACTTCCGGAACCTTTTCCAATTTGAGGTATGAAAATACCGTATTGCCAAATGGCTGGGAAGATGGTATCAATATGATATTTGATGTCAAAACCGGACGTTCTGCTTCCATTGAGTTTAATAAGCCTGTAACTTTTTATAGTTTGCCTGACTCGGTCTCTTTCCGGATGTTCGTGAAAGATGATTTGATTAAAGAACTCTACCTTGATTTTGCATCAAATACAAAAACTGGTTTTTTGAAAACGAAGTTAATACCTGCTGCCGGCAAAGATTCTGTGTATTCAGTATCTTTTATGGAGGGTGATCTGCCGTTGAATCTTATAGAGTACCCTTTGACACTGACAAGTATGAAATTCTATCTAAAAGCGGGAATGTCTCTTACCGATACTAAGTTCTCTTTTAAAGATCTAAAGGCATACTATCCGTCTGCTTCAGGAGTTGGCATCTCGGAAGTGGCAGTGAATAGACATCTTTCATGGTTAGCTACTTCGAAGGATGAAGCTGTTCTGCATTATTCATTATCCAAAGTGGGTACTGCCTCCATTTCTTTGTGGACCGTTGATGGAAAGAATATAATGAATCATATGACTAACCGGCAACTTGCAGGAGAGCATACGTACAATATTCCTCTTTATTCTCTTAATAATGGTGTTTACCTTTTGTCGGTAGTTGTTGATGGAAAGAAAGAAACACACAAATTTATTGTCAATAAATGATAAAGACAACACGAGCTTTAGAATACAAAAGCTTTTAATGTTGGAAAAATACTCTTTGAGACCTATTTTGACAGAATACTTATATAAGTAATATTTTATTAATCTTTAAATTCATTCATTATGAAAACTCCCTTTTTGTTGTTACTCGTATTAACGAGTCAATTAGCTTTTTCTCAGGGTATTAAAATGGTCAGTAATGAACAAATACCCATTATGGAATCAGAAGGCGGATGTCTTCCGATTATGAGCCCTACCGGTGATTATCTGATTTTGACCGGTAATGATACGCAAGGTCTTAGAAAATATGATTTAGCTACGAAAAAACTGACGACTCTTACTACTGAAAAAGCAGTTGGCGTCCAGATTTCTTCTGATGGTAGTACAGTGGTATATCGTAGTAAAAACTATAAAGGAAAACTGCGGTATACTTCTTTAAAAAGCATACAATTGGAGACTGGTGAAAAGGAAGAACTGATAAAGAATACACGTGATTTGGAAGGAGTGAATGTAAAACAAGGCACTGTCTTGGCTGTGAATAAGGGTAAAATGGTTTCAAAAAGAGTCTCCGGTGAGAAATTGGAATCTATACCAGTGGTACCGAGTATTAAAGACGGACAGCTTTATATAACAGAGAAGGGTAAAATTCGTCTACTATCTCCTGCCGGAACGAATGTGAATTATTTGTGGCCTTCCGTGTCACCGGATGGAAAGAAGCTATTGTATTATGTTATGGACCAGGGGCAAGCTTATGTGAGCAATTCTGACGGAACCAATCCCATATCTTTAGGGATATTGCGCGCCCCGAAATGGATGGGTAATGATTGGGTTGTAGGTATGGTTGATTATGATAATGGAGAAGTTGTGACTTCCTCGGAAATAGTTGGAGTTGCTGCTGATGGTACACAACGTACGGTATTAACTGATGATTCTGTGATAGCTCTATATCCGTCAGCTTCTGCCGATGCTTCTAAAATAGTGTATACTACTAATGACGGAAAAGTGTTTTTAATGAAGATCGAAACCAATAAATAATTGATTACTATGAAACTACATAAATTAATCATGGTATGGGTTGGGATAATACTGACGTTCAGTGTATCTGCTACCGATTTAAAAGATGCCAGAATTTATATTAATCCCGGACATGGAGGATGGACTGCAAATGATCGCCCGATGGCGACTATCAATTATGCACAGATGGATATTCGCGGTTTTTTCGAGACGAATACCAATTTGATTAAAGGGTTGGCACTTAGAGATGAACTAGTGAAGGCTGGGGTCGGATTCATCAAAATGTCCCGTACACAAAATGGTTTTGTCTCGGCAGGTGATAAGAATGCGACTGAAAATGATAAGGTAGAAACGAGTACACAGATCGTAACATTATCTGTCATTTGTGAAGATGTGGAAGCAAATAATATGGATTATTTTATTTCTATCCATAGTAATGCTGCTACTGAGGGGAGCATGACTAACTATCCGTTGGTGTTGTATCGCGGTACCGACGGTGCATCCGGAAACGGGTTGGTAAATGCAAAAGAAATGGCGTATAATGCTTGGAAATACATTGTAAAAAATGAGGTTACCTATCATTCGGCTTATACTGCCGAAACTGCCAACAATAGCCGTGGAGATATCTCTTTTTACGGGAGCTCATCTACGAGTGGCTTGGGATATACCGGCTATTTAGGAGTCTTGAAACATGGGTGTGACGGATTTTTGAGTGAAGGTTGTTTCCATACTTACCAACCGGAACGCCAGCGTTTACTGAATGAGGATTATTGTCGACAGGAAGGAGTGAGATATTCCCGTGCCATTCGTGCCTGGTTTAATGATAACAGTGAAACAAAAGGGTGTATTATGGGAACTGTCAAAGATATCAGCAAGCCTTTAGAACATCCGTTATTTACCTATAAGGTAAATTCGGTGGATGCCTATTGTCCGTTGAACAATGTGAAGGTGATACTCGAAGATGCCGATGGTAATAAGGTTGGCGAATATCTGACTGATAAAGAGTATAATGGGATTTTTGTCTTTACCGAACTTACTCCGGGAACTTATAAATTAGTATTTGATATCGAAGGGTATTGGAAAGAGACAGAGGAAATAGAGGTGGTGGCGAATGAAACTTCGTTTATCAATAAACGGCTGACGGATACATCGAAAGAAGAACCTTCTGATGAACCGGTAATAGAAGAGGTGGATTATTATCCGCATCCGGTACAAGATGGTGATATAGCTGCTGCCCGTTCGTATCATTTCATCAAAGAAGGGGAGTTACAAACGATAGAGATCTTGAAAGAGCTGTCGGTCCGTCGTGCAATTCTTCGTGATGGAAAGTATTACGTACTAGCTGTGAATGGAGACAAAATGCCCCGGTTGCTTGTTTTGGACCCTGTAACCGGAGAGTTACTGAAAGAGATGAGTACAGAGGGGATTAAAACGGAAGGATTTAATGGAAAAGCATATCCTTATGTGCTTTCTGATATCGCATTTACAACAGATGGTGTTTTACTTGGAACCAATTCTACGGTAATTGGTAAAGAAGGGAACTCTTATCAGACCGGAGACTTTTATATGTATAAATGGCAAGCCACAGAAGATAAGGCACTCGAGGAGGCAACTCCCGAGGTACTTTTGACTCTTCCTACTAATACTTCTGCAAGTTTGCTTGCTGCCGGGAATAATAATTCCAATTTTATGGCTAATAGTATCGCTGTAAATGGTACACTGGATAATTTTAAATTCTATTTCGATTCACATGCCGGTAACGGGTGGAATACCACATATGGTATACGTTATTTGTGTTGGCAAGTGAAAGATGGTCAGGTAATAGGGACTCAATACAATGATACCGAATATACGGAAAAGGAGTTAGGGGCAGATGTGCAAATGACCCTTTCTCCATTAGGTATTGATCGCCTTATCGTTGACGGCAGTTCCATAGCACCACGTGAATTCCGGATTTCATGGGATTCAAATGCTGGTGTTGAAGTAGCTAATTTTACAGGTGATATTCCTGTAGAGTCTACCGGTGCCAATTATTTCCGTTATGCCAATAAAATTTATATGAGTGCTCCGGTGTGTGAGAAGAAAGAGGAGAAGTACTCTTATAAGTCATACTTGTATGATGTGACTGACGGGCTGGATAAAGCGGTGAATGTTGGAGAGACAGAAGCTGTAATCACTAATGACGCCATTACTTATATGGCGAGTGCGGGAGTGGTTGATAATGCAGATATCGTACAACGCTTGTTGGTTGGACTTCAGGCTGTCAGCTATACTACAAAAGGGGTAGAGCAAGATGCTTCTCCGGCTCGTATCTTTGCCTATAATCTTAAATCGGTTCGTACAAACGATGGTTATGATATCAGTTTCGATCTGAATGAAAAAGCTGAATCGGTAGATCTCATCTTGATAGATGTTACATCGGGTGCTGTCGTGAAGACAATTTCACTGGGTGCGTTTGATAAGGTTAGTAACAAAGTAAGTCTCGCTTTCGCTGATATTCCTGATGTAGAATGTACCTGGGAACTTCGGGCGACGGCAGGTAATGTGACCCGCTTTGTGAAATTATCAGATGACAGTAAGAACTATCATTATTTTGCCCCCAAAGGTGTGAGTATTGATAAATCTCCTGAAAGTCCCTATTTCGGTCGGGTATATGTTACTAATACAGCTGCCGGAGAAGCCTCCGGAAGAACGACTGCTACAGGCGTTTATGTAATGGGACCCGATGCATTGGATATAACCGGTCAGGGAGATAAAGCCTATGCGGGTGATGTACAATGGACAGGTGTTGTAGGTGAAGGTCCTCGCAAAGTGGCAGTTGCCGCTGACGGACGCGTGTTCTTATGTGATGCGAGCTCTTCTAATGCAGGTGTGTACTTAATGAATCCGGAAACGTTTACTATATCGCCTGTATTCAAAGGGGCTACCAATGAGGCAGGAAGTTTAAGTATCGGTGGTGTATATGTAGGTGGACAAATGACTGCTATAGGTGTACGTGGAACTGGTGAGGCTACCCAATTGTATACTGTGGATAAGACTGCTTCAGGTGCAAGTTGGAAGAAATTTATCAATGTGTATAATATTGGAGAGGCGGATGTCTGGACAACTGCTCCTAGCTACTCAAAGGCTGCAAGTAGCTATATCGGGAATGATAATAGTAGTATTGTTCCTGTATCAACCGGTTATTGGGCAGGTCAGTATCGTGGTGCCGGTGGCAATAGTACAGCTAATCCATGTATGTTTTATTTTAGCGATAAACTGAATGATGCTGTATTTAATACTGCTGAACCGAATATTGTAGAAACCTCCTCACAGAATGGGGCGTTGGCCGTTAATGAAAAAGAAGAGATCGTTGCTTTGAGTAACAATGGCGGAGTTTCCATATTCCAATATAAGATGAATAAGGACGGTATTCCTGCTGTATCTGAAAAATTCCGGAATATGCTTGGCAGTGTGGCTGATGCTACTTATGATGATTTTGAATTTGATTACGCAGGCAATTTGTATGCTGTTTCAACATCTGGTAAGATTGTAAGTGTATGGGCAATGCCTACTGATAATAATAGTTGTGTCACACCTGCAAAGAAAACAATGACATTGAAGAAGAAAGATGATGTTGGTGTACAGGAGACAGAAGCCGGAATAACAAGAATCTATCCTAATCCGGTTGATGATGTGGCTACTATTGAGTCCTCAGAAGTAATTGATATGATCACCGTATATAATGCGTCCGGAACAATGGTTGATAAGCAGATGAACGTAAATGCAAATACAACGGCTATTGATTTCTCGCGTTTTTCCAAAGGTCTTTATTTTGTAAAGTTAAATAATCAAAAGGCTATTAAGGTCATTAAGAAATAAGTGTTTCAATAATAAGTGAGATTCACCACAGGGGAGATAGTTTTTTTACGCATTCTTCTGTGGTGAATTCTTTTTATATTAAGTAGGGATAGCAACATAACTCGATGTTCATATCCATTTTGTGTTGTTTATATTTAAAAAAGAAGCCGTCTGAAAATTACTTCTCAGACGGCTTTGCTTTATGTTTTTATTTAATTATCCAATATTTTTTTCTTTGATCAGATATTCTGCAATTTGTACAGCATTCAGTGCCGCACCTTTTTTAATCTGATCGCCTACAATCCAGAATGTCAATCCGCAATCATTGGTTAAATCCTTACGGATACGGCCTACATACACAGGATCTTTACCAGCAAGGAATAGTGGCATCGGGTATTCTTTTTCTGCAGGATTATCCTGAAGGACAAGCCCTTCACCTTTAGCGAAAGCTTCGCGTGCTTCTTCTACAGATACAGGACGTTCTGTTTCTATCCAGATACTTTCAGAGTGAGCTCTCAATGCCGGAACACGTACACAAGTTGCGCTAACCTTTATGTCCGAGTGCATGATTTTACGTGTTTCATTATACATTTTCATCTCTTCTTTTGTATATCCGTTCTCAGTAAATACGTCAACCTGAGGAATTAGATTAAACGCCAGCTGATAAGCAAACTTTTCTACGGTGACAGGCTCATTTGCAAGGATCTGACGGTATTGTTCGTAAAGTTCGTCCATGGCTGCTGCACCGGCTCCACTGGCTGCCTGATAAGTAGACACATGTACAGTTTTTATATGTGAAAGCTGTTCGATGGCTTTCAGTGCAACTACCATCTGGATCGTTGTACAGTTAGGGTTAGCTATAATGCCCCGTGGACGGTCTTTGGCATCAACTCCGTTTACTTCAGGAACTACCAAAGGCACATCATTGTCCATACGGAAAGCACTGGAATTGTCAATCATCACAGCACCATATTTAGTAATAGTTTCTGCAAATTCTTTGGACGTACCTGCGCCAGCCGATGTGAAAGCGATATCTACCCCTTTAAAGTCATCGTTGTGTTGCAAGAGTTTGACCTCGATCTGTTTACCGCGGAAGGTGTATTTGCTGCCGGCACTACGTTTAGAACCGAACAAAACCAACTCGTCCAACGGGAAATTTCTCTCATCAAGCACGCGCAGGAACTCTTGTCCTACGGCTCCGCTTACGCCAACAATAGCTACTTTCATCTTTTTCTTTTGTTTTAATTGAATATTGTATTTCGCTTACTATTCTTCCGAATAGCAAATAATTGACTGCAAAATTATAACATTCTGGCATATAATTGATAACTTTTTTGTTATTTTGCAGAGAAAACGTAAAACTTGGATATATGCAGTGGCCTGATTTTAATTTAAACCTACCTATAACAGATCCTACATGGATATTTCTCCTTGTACTTCTTATCATATTGTTTGCTCCTATGGTGTTGGGCCGGCTTCGTATTCCACATATAATCGGAATGATTCTGGCTGGTGTGGTGATTGGCGAACATGGATTCAATATTTTGGCACGCGATAGTAGTTTTGAACTTTTCGGAAAAGTAGGTCTCTATTATATAATGTTTCTGGCCGGACTGGAAATGAACATGGGAGACTTTAAACAGAACCGTGGTAAGGCTGTGGTATTAGGTCTGTTGGCATTTGTCATTCCTATGGCGCTGGGGTTTATTACTAACATGACAGTGTTGAAATATGGGTTCATTACCTCTGTATTACTCGCCAGTATGTATGCTTCCCATACGCTTGTGGCCTATCCTATTGTGATTCGTTACGGAGTATCGCGTCATCGGAGTGTAAGTATTGCCGTTGGAGGAACAGCGGTTACCGATACATTGACTTTGTTGGTGCTGGCGGTTATCGGTGGATTGTTTAAAGGTGAGTCTTCAGAGATGTTCTGGTTGTGGCTGGTAGTTAAAGTTATTTTCCTGGGTTTTCTTATTATCTTCTTTTTCCCTCGTATCGGGCGTTGGTTCTTTCGAAAGTATGACGACAATGTGATGCAGTTTATTTTTGTTCTGGCGATGGTTTTCCTGGGAGCCGGATTGATGGAGTTTGTAGGAATGGAAGGTATTTTGGGAGCGTTTCTTGCCGGATTGGTGTTAAACCGTCTCATTCCCCATGTCTCTCCGTTAATGAATCATCTGGAGTTTGTGGGTAATGCTTTGTTCATTCCATACTTCCTGATTGGAGTGGGAATGTTGATTGATATTAAAATTCTCTTTGGGCATGGTGACGCTTTAAAAGTGGCAGTAGTAATGACTACTGTTGCATTGGCGAGTAAGTGGATTGCTTCGTGGCTTACTCAGAAAATCTATAAGATGAAAGCTATCGAAAGGGAGTTAATGTTTGGTCTTAGTAATGCACAGGCGGCAGCTACGTTGGCAGCTGTGCTTGTGGGCTATAATATTATTTTGCCTAATGGTGAGCGATTATTGAATGAGGATGTGTTGAATGGTACTATTGTATTAATTCTGTTCACTTGCATCATCAGCTCGTTTGCTACTGAACGGGCTGCCCGTAAGCTCGCTATGCATGAAGCACAGCTGGATACGGAAAATAGTAAAAAGGAGACACCTGAGAAGATTTTGATTCCGGTGGCAAACCCGGATACTATTGATGATTTGATAAACTTGTCTTTGCTGATCCGGGATTCTAAACAAAAAAACAATTTGCTGGCGTTGAATGTCATTAATGATAACAGTAGTTCGGAACGTTTGGAGTTGTGTGGTAAAAGAAACCTGGAACGTGCTGCTATGATAGCTGCATCAGCGGATGTGCCTTTGTCACAGGTGAGCCGGTATGATCTTAATATTGCCTCCGGTATTATTCATACAGCAAAAGAATATGAAGTGACGGATGTGGTAATCGGATTGCATCGTAAGGTCAATATTGTAGACTCTTTCTTTGGTAATCTGGCAGATAGTTTGTTGAAAGGGTTACATAGGGAAGTAATGATAGCCAAGTTTCTAATGCCGGTGAATACGCTTCGGCGTATTATTATTGCTGTCCCTCCGAAGGCGGAATATGAAGCCGGATTTCAGAAGTGGGTGGAGCATTTTTGTCGTATGGCAAATATTTTGGGATGTCGTGCGCACTTTTTTGCGAATGAGCAGACGTTGGGGTACTTGCAGCAATTGGTAAAAAAGAAATATGGATTGACCATGACAGATTTTTCCCGTCTGGACGATTGGGGAGATTTGCTGTTGCTTACCGGTCAGGTGAATTATGATCATTTACTGGTTATAGTCAGTGCTCGCCGGGGATCTATCTCTTATGATCCGGCCTTTGAAAAGTTACCGGCCCAACTCGGAAAGTATTTCTCAAATAATAGCCTTATTATTTTATATCCGGATCAGTTGGGAGAACCTCAGGAAGCTATTTCTTTCTCAAATCCACGTGGTAGTAATGAGTCGCAGCATTATGAAAAGGTAGGTAAGTGGTTTTATAAATGGTTTAAGAAAAATTGATGGAAAACTGGAAACAACGAACAGCACTCCTGTTAGGTGAAGAGAAGATGGAACGGTTGCGTAAAGCCCATGTACTTGTAGTCGGTTTGGGTGGAGTAGGTGCTTATGCAGCAGAGATGATTTGCCGTGCCGGAGTGGGGCGAATGACGATTGTAGATGCTGATACGGTTCAGTCTACCAATCTAAACCGTCAGTTACCGGCTTTGCATTCTACCCTGGGAATGCCTAAAGCCAATATATTGGAAGCAAGGTTCAAAGATATTAATCCGGAACTGGAGTTAAAAGTGTTACCCGTTTTTCTGAAAGACGAAAATATCCCGGAACTGCTGGATGCTGCCCGATATGATTTTATTGTTGATGCCATAGATACGCTGAGTCCTAAATGCTATCTCATTTATCATGCTTTGCAGCGCCGCATTAAGATTGTATCCAGTATGGGAGCCGGTGCAAAAAGTGATATAACTCAAGTTCATTTTGCCGACCTTTGGGATACCTATCATTGCGGATTGAGTAAAGCTGTCCGGAAACGCTTACAAAAAATGGGAGTTAAACGAAAAGTGCCGGTAGTATTTAGTACAGAACAGGCAGATTCTAACGCTGTACTGCTCACTGATGATGAAATGAATAAGAAGTCAACCTGCGGTACGGTGAGTTATATGCCTGCCGTCTTTGGTTGCTATCTGGCAGAGTATGTAATAAAACGATTATGAATAATTATTCAATGTGCTGATATGCCAATGTGCCAATTGGCTGCACTATAGTAACATACCAATTGGCACATTGGCATATTGCCACATTAGCACATTATTATATGATAAAATTAGAAGGAATTACTAAAAGTTTCGGCTCTTTACAGGTTCTCAAAGGTATTGATCTGGAGATAAATAAAGGAGAAGTTGTAAGTATTGTCGGACCAAGCGGTGCCGGTAAAACTACTCTGTTGCAGATTATGGGTACGCTTGATGAACCGGATGCCGGACATGTCTATATTGATGGTACAAATGTCAGCAGGATGAAAGAAAAAGAGCTCTCTGCTTTTCGTAATAAGCATATCGGCTTTGTTTTTCAGTTTCATCAGTTACTTCCTGAGTTTACAGCATTGGAGAATATTATGATTCCTGCATTGATAGCCGGGGCGTCTTCTAAGGAAGTCACAGCGCATGCATTAGAGATACTAAACTTTATGGGATTGGCAGGGCGTGCTTCTCATAAACCTAATGAACTCTCCGGTGGAGAAAAACAACGGGTTGCTGTAGCCCGTGCCCTTATCAATAATCCGGCAGTAATATTAGCAGACGAGCCTTCTGGTAGCCTGGATACGCATAATAAGGAAGAATTACACCAATTGTTTTTTCAACTTCGTGATCGTTTAGGGCAGACATTTGTGATTGTAACCCATGATGAGGGGCTAGCTCGGATTACAGACCGCACTGTTCATATGATAGACGGTATGATTAATAAGTGTTAATACGAAGGAGGAAAATCTAAAAAATGATACCATATGGCTGATTGATTATTAATATTAATCAATTAGCCGTATCTTTATATCGCTTCTCTACAGAAGTCTGTGAAGATAGTAGGTAGAGTGTTTGTTTTGTTTGTGTGTGATGCATTCTTATCTAGTGTGATAAGGATGCATCTTTTTTATTTTAATGAAAACTAACATAGGGGGATATTTGTTCAAAATCTTTTTCAGAAAATTCATCATAAAGTTTTAATTGGCTCAGACTTTCTATTTCTCCTTTTTTCTTACGGTACTCAACAATAACCTTTGCCTGGTAGAAATTGATATAAGGATGTGCTCTAAGTCTTTCAATTCCTGCTTTATTCAGGTTTATCCGTTGAGTCTCATTCTTGTTAACGAACAACCATTCATGTAGTTTATCCGTATCTAAATGAATATCTTGCAGTTGCTCTACTTGATAGAATCCTCCCAGTTTTTTCCGATATCCAACAATCATACGGGCGATAGCGCTTCCTATACCCGGGATCTTTTTTAATTCAGTGGTGTCAGCTTGGTTTAAGTTGATTGTTGTTCCACTCGGATATTTGTAATATTGTAGCGTATCCCGTGGCTCCTGGTGACTAAACAGGTGAATTGTGTCTTGTTCTTTCGGTATATCTGTTATGGATATATAAGGTTCGAGAGTTGTGTATTGTTTTTCTGTCAATCCATATACTTTTTGGAAGTCACTCTGTTTGCGAAAGCGTCCTCCTTTGGCACGGTATTTCAGAATATTCTTTGCCATCCATGGCGGAAGTCCCAGGTTAAGAAAAGTAATAGAGTCTGCCGTATTAGGATCGAAAGAAGCGAGTATTACTTCTCGTTTTTCATGCTGGTATTTTTTAGAACTTGCTTCTTTTTGTTGTTCTCTTTCTTTTAGTGATGCTATAAAAATGGCATACTCTTCTTCGAATTTTTGGTTATCTTCAATTTTTGCTACTTCTCTTGGCGGTATAAACCATGAAGCTGTACCGACCAGAATTATCAAAACGGCAAGAATTATGATACCTTGCCGTTCTGTACGTGAAAAGTAGAAAAAGTCTTTCCACATATTACTTGAGTAATCCTAACTCATTGATAAAGATACAGGAGATAGCAATAGGCGCAATATATTTCAAAATAAAGATAATGAGCTTATAGACCGGGACCTTCAGTGTACCATCGTTTGTAATCTCTCTCCAGACAATTTTCTTGTCCAGATACCATCCGGTAAATATTGAGATACACAATCCACCCAGTGGTAACATGATTTTTGCGGTTACAAAATCAAATAGGTCGAACATTCCTAATCCGAAAATAGTAATGCCTTTTGTTACTCCAAGTGAAAGAGAACAGAGTATACCGAGGAAAATGCACCCTCCTGTAACAAATAATGCTGCCCGGTGGCGAGTAAACTTAAACTCTTCGTGCAAGTAAGCTGTAACAACTTCATGCAAAGAGATCGTAGAAGTAAGGGCAGCCACTGCCAGCAGTACATAAAACATCACAGAGAATATATACGCCAATAACGGTACTCCACTGAATGCCTGTTGGAACACATTAGGCAGGGTGATAAAGATGAGGCTTGGACCTGCATCCGGCTGAATACCCACAGAGAAAGCAGCCGGAAAGATGATGAATCCTGCAAGTACGGCTACGATTGTATCAATAATCCCTACACTGAAAGCTGTCTTAGTTAAATTGGTCTTTTTGCTAAAATAGGAAGCATAGGTGCAGAGACACCCCATCCCTAAACTAAGTGAGAAAAAAGCTTGTCCCATTGCACTTAAGAATACATTTCCGTCTACCTTGCTGAAATCTGGTTTGAGTAGAAACTCGATACCTCTGCTTGCTCCTGGCAAAGATACAGAACATACTACTAATATAAGGATAATAATAAACAGCATAGGCATCATTATCTTGGAAGATTTCTCTATTCCCTTCTCTACGCCTTTCACAATAATAAAATGAGTACCGAGTAGAAATAGGATGAGCCAAATTGCCGGTCGCCATGGATTGCTTGAGAAAGTCTGGAATGAAGAAATAAATTCATCCGGAGTTTTACCTGAAAAACCGTTGGTTAATGCTTCAAAAATGTATTCGAGCGTCCATCCGGCCACTACCGAATAATAACTGAGAATAAGAAAGCCGGCAAGCACTCCCATACGTCCTACCCAACGCCAATGCGTACCGGGAGCTAACTTTTGATAAGCTCTGGCGGTGTTTGCGCGAGAATGGCGTCCGATAAGGAATTCGGATACCATGATCGGAAGTCCCAGAAGAAAAATACAACCCAGATAAATAATGATAAAAGCGGCACCGCCATGATTACCGGTTTCGTATGGAAATCTCCATATATTACCCAGTCCTACAGCTGATCCTGCAGAGGCAAGTATCACCCCCAACTTACTGCCAAAGTTCGCTCTGTCATTTTTAGTCATAAAAGCTTTATTTATCTTACAATTCGATATATTTATCTTACTTAAACATGCAAATATAAGAAATGTTCCTTATATTTGCCCAACATCTGTAATTTATTTAGATATGCTTTATTATATTAAGAAATATCCGGTTTCTCTGTTAATCATTCTGGTAGTTATCTACCTGTCGTTTTTTAGACCACCTTCAACAGAGTTAAGCAAAATACCCAATATAGATAAAATTGTTCATTTTTGTATGTATTTCGGTATGTCCGGCATGTTGTGGCTGGAGTTTTTGCGTGCTCACAGAAAAGGAGATTCTCCTATGTGGCATGCATGGGTAGGTGCCTTTATTTGCCCGGTATTATTTAGCGGGTGTGTAGAGTTGTTACAGGAGTATTGCACAACGTATCGTGGAGGAGATTGGTTAGACTTCACAGCCAATTCTTTGGGGGCAGTCTTTGCCAGTCTTATCGGTTACTATTGGGTACGCCCCCGGATGCTGAAACAAACAATAAAATGAAAACAGTAGCAGATTATAAATAATCTACTACTGAACTAAGTTTTATCCCGTTAGAGCCCTTTATTAAGATGGTATAATCTTTAGGCTTATCGGTCTGTAATGCCTGTATAAGTTCCTGGGCATTGGAGTATGTCTGGTATGAATGTTCGGCTGCTGCAAACAGGCTTCCAACAAATATGACTTTCTCAAATTCGCATGCTTTAATGTAGTCTACTATCTTTTGGTGCTCAGCTGCACTTTCAGCTCCCAGTTCGCGCATATCTCCTAATATTAGCATCTTATGCGCAACTGTCATTTTATTAAAGTTCTCCAGTGCTGCCATCATACTTGTAGGATTGGCATTATAGGCGTCGATAATCAGCGTGTTCTCGGCTGTTTTTTTCAATTGCGAACGATTGTTCTGCGGAGCATATTCGGTGAGTGCTTTATTTATTTTTTGCGGTTCAACTTCAAAGAAACGTCCGATAGTAACAGCAGCCAAAGCGTTAGGGAAATTATATTCTCCTATCAGTTGGGTTTCTACTTCGTAGTTTTCACCGCTCTTTCCTGCTCTCCATTCAAAGGTAAGGTAAGGCGAGCTCCCTGTCACATGACCATTAACATAGAGTGATTCATCACTTCCGTAAGGTATCTGATTCAGTCTGGAAGCAATATTCATAAGATATGGATTGTCGTGGTGAATGAAGATAGTTGAACCTTCTTTCTTACGCAGAAAATCATACAGTTCTCCTTTGGTTTTTATAACTCCTTCAAATGAGCCGAAACCCTCGAGATGTGCTTTACCCACGTTAGTAATGATGCCGTAATCCGGTTCGGCTATCTCTGTTAAGAATTTAATTTCTCCCGGATGATTGGCTCCCATTTCGATGACCGCAAGATCATGTTCTGCTCTCAGGCGAAGAAGGGTAACAGGTACTCCAATGTGGTTGTTTAAATTACCTTGCGTATAAAGGACATTATAGGATTGTGACAACACGGCCGAGATCAATTCTTTGGTAGTTGTTTTCCCGTTAGTTCCGGTAATACCAATGATCCGGGTACCTAATTGCCTGCGATGGTAGTTGGCCAGTTGTTGTAAAGTTTCGATGCAACTGTCTACAAGGATGTAGCGTTTGTCACCTTTCACTACATGAGCTGCTTCGTCAACAATCGCATATGCGCACCCGTCGTTAATGGCTTGTGTGGCGAAAGCATTCCCATTGAATGAATCACCTTTGAGGGCAATGAACATAGAGCCTTTAGGGCAATTGCGGCTATCGGTAGTTACTGTATTACATTCCAGAAATATCTGGTAGAGAGCAGAGGGTTCCATATTCTTTCTATAGTTATAAAGACAACAGCAAAGATAGAGTATAATCTTGAATCGTGTGAAAAGAATGGCCGGAAATCTCTTCCCTTTCTCTTTATTTGATAAGATTCTTTCCTAATGAGCGCTAAGAGAATACCGTATCCGGTATAATTTCTTATGATAATAAGCGGTTACTTGCTTTTTTTCTCTACATTTGCAATAATCTAACCGAAAAACGAGATTAATGAACTCATTAGCGCATAGATATTTGAATGTCAACGGGCAGTTGCTCGATCTCTCTGTCCCACAAGTGATGGGTATTCTGAATGTTACTCCTGATTCTTTTTATGCCGGAAGCCGGATGCAAACTGAGGCAGATATTGCCGGACGTGCACAACAAATATTGGCCGAAGGTGCTTCTATAATTGATATTGGTGCTTACTCTTCCCGCCCTAATGCGGAAAACATCTCTGCCGAAGAAGAGATGCGTCGTTTACGGGTAGGATTGGAAATTTTAGTTCGTAATCATCCGGACGCTGTTATTTCTGTAGATACGTTCCGGGCTGATGTGGCGGAGCAATGTGTAAAGGAATATGGTGTTGCTATCATCAACGACATTGCAGCCGGAGAGATGGATCCGAAAATGTTTGAAACTGTTGCCCGATTGGGAGTTCCTTATATCATGATGCATATGCAAGGTACACCTCAAAACATGCAATCTGAGCCACATTATGACGATTTGCTTAAAGAGATATTTATGTATTTCGCCATGAAAGTGCAGCAGTTGCGTGATTTGGGTGTGAAAGATATCATTCTTGATCCGGGATTTGGCTTTGGTAAGACGTTGGAACATAATTATGAACTGATGGCCCATCTTGAAGAATTCAGTATTTTCGAACTGCCTTTATTGGTGGGTGTTTCAAGAAAATCAATGATTTATCGTTTGCTTGGGGGTACTCCGCAAGACGCTCTGAATGGAACTACTGTATTGGATACGGTTGCTTTAATGAAAGGGGCTAATATCCTGCGGGTACATGATGTGCGTGAAGCTGTGGAAACAGTAAGGGTGGTGGAGAAAATTGTTAGTTATAAATTGTAAATGTTTATATGGGTGAATATCAAATAATAGCCATGGCTGCCGGTATGTTTTTTGAGTTTGGTATCAAAGACTTTATTGACATCCTGTTGGTGGCTTTTCTTTTGTACTATGTCTACAAATTGATGAAAGCTTCGGGTTCTATCAAAGTGTTCACAGGCATTCTTGTGCTGATCCTGATATGGCTGGTAGTAACTCAGGTGCTTGAGATGAAACTTCTGGGTTCTATTTTTAATACTTTGATGAATGTCGGTGTGTTGGCCCTGATTGTACTTTTTCAGGATGAGATACGCCGTTTTCTGCTCACACTTGGTTCGCATCAACATGTCAATGCTCTGGCACGTTTCTTTACCGGGAATAAGAAAGAGTCATTAGAACATGAAGATATCATGCCCGTGGTAATGGCATGTATCAGTATGGGTAAACAAAAGGTAGGCGCTCTGATTGTGATTGAACACAATGTTCCTTTGGATGGGGTAGTACGTACCGGAGAAATTATTAATGCGGATGTAAATCAGCGTTTGATAGAAAATATTTTTTTCAAAAACAGCCCTTTGCATGATGGTGCGATGGTAATAAGTAAAAAACGTATTAAAGCTGCCGGATGCATTCTGCCGGTATCTCACAATCTGGATATACCCAAAGAACTGGGGCTTCGCCATCGTGCTGCAATGGGGATATCGCAGGAATCGGATGCGCATGCTATTATCGTATCAGAGGAGACCGGGTCGATTTCTGTTGCTTATCGCGGGCAGTTCTACCTCCGTTTGAGTGCAGAAGAGCTGGAAAGTTTATTAACGAAGAAATCCTAAAAATAATAGATATATTATGGACAGACGAAATTTTATAAGAACAGGAGGCATGGCATTATTAGGTTCGTTGGCTGCAGGCTCAGCGTTGGCTATCCCTTCGGTGAAGGGAGCTTTGGGAGGAGTTGACCAGAAGGCGGCGCTTTCGCAGGCAATGAATCATTTTGGTGTGGGCGAAGAAGATATGAAGAAAGTACTGGCGGCAGCCCTTGAAAAAGGAGGAGATTATGCTGATCTCTTTTTTGAACATACCTTCACCAATGTAATCAGTTTGAAAGACGGGGCGGTGAATAGCTGTAATTCCTATATAGATTTTGGTATGGGAGTGCGTGTGCTTGCAGGCGATCAGACCGGTTATGCCTATGTGGAAAATGTGACGCTTGACGATATGTTGAATGCTGCACGTACGGCTGCACGTATTGCATCCGGCAAGAAGAAATCCGGTCCCGTACGTCTGGCAGAAAAAACATTGAAGAAAAACTATTATCCGATTACTACTCCCTGGGAGGAGATCAGTTTGAAAGATAAGATGCCTTATCTTCAAAAGCTGAATGACAAAATATTTGCATTGGATAAACGTGTGTCCAAAGTAATGGCCAATCAAAGTGATTCGACATCGCATATTCTTTTCTGTAACAGTGAAGGCGTGATGTATTATGATTATCGGCCTATGGTGACACTTGGTGCTGTCTGTATTATGGAGGAAAACGGAAAGACGGAAAACAGTTATGCTGCCCGCGCCTATCGTAAAGGGTTTGAGTTTCTGTCTGATGACCTGGTTGATATTTTGGCACGTGAAGCCGTAGACAATACAGCCATTCTTTTTAAAGCCATCAAGCCTAAAGGTGGAGAGATGCCTGTGGTGATGGGTGCAGGAGGTTCCGGTATCTTGTTGCACGAGGCTATCGGACATGCATTTGAAGCAGATTTCAATCGCAAGAATGTCTCTATCTTCTCCGATCAGTTGAATAAGAAAGTGTGCAATGAACATATTTCTGTAATAGATGATGGCACTATTCCTTTCAACCGTGGGTCTGTAAACTTTGATGATGAGGGAGTGGAAGGACAGAAAACATATCTCGTTAAAGAAGGAGTGCTAACCAGTTATATGCACGACCGTATCAGTGCCAAACATTATGGCATTGCTCCGACCGGAAACGGACGACGTGAGACGTTCCGGAATATGCCGATTCCTCGTATGCGTGCTACGTATATGGAGCCGGGCAATATGAAAGAGGAAGATATTATAGCTTCCGTGAAACAAGGTATTTTTGTCGATCAGTTTACAAACGGGCAGGTGCAGATTGGAGCAGGTGATTTTACTTTCTTCGTGAAATCAGGTTATCTGATCGAAGATGGAAAATTGACACAACCTATTAAAGATATCAATATCATCGGGAATGGTCCGAAAGCATTGGCAGATATTACTATGGTGGCTAATAATGACAAGATTGATAACGGTACCTGGACTTGCGGAAAGGATGGACAATCTTGTCCGGTGACTTGTGGTATGCCTTCGGCGTTGGTTAGTAAACTGACCGTTGGAGGAGAAAACTGAGGAAACAGTGAGAACTAAAAATTAGAAATTAAAAATTAAAGTTGAAACTTCGCGGAATGTGGTAAAGATATATGTTTAGTTCCCGACTTTCGACTCTCAACTTTCAACTCTTATGATTTCAGATAGCAATAAAAAACTGGCACAGTGGGCAATGGATTATGCCTTGAAGAATGGTTGTCAGCAAGCAAAAGTGAATCTTTATGCCGGATCAAACTCTTCTTTTGAGTTGCGTGATGCCAAAATGGACCGTTTACAGCAGGCTTCGGAAAATGGCCTGACCATTTTCTTATATGTAGACGGACGCTATGGAACCTATTCTACCAATCGGCTGGATAAGAAAGAACTTGAAACATTTATAAAGAATGGCATTGACTCTACCCGTTATCTGGCGAAGGATGAGGCACGTGTATTGCCGGATGCTTCCCGCTATTATAAAGGAGGAAACCCCGATTTGAAGTTGTTGGATGCAAAATTTTCTTCCATCCGTCCCGATGATAAAGTGGCATTGGCAAAAGCGGTTGCCGAAGAGGCACTGGGTAAAGACGACCGCATTATTTCTGTCAGCTCTTCTTATAGCGATGGAGATAATTTTGGATATCGGATCACCAGTAATGGTTTTGAAGGAGAAACAAAATCAAGTTGGTATTCTCTTTATGCCGAGGTTGCAATAAAGGGTGAAGGAGAGGCGCGCCCTTCTGCTGGCTGGTATGAATCGTCACTTTATTTTGATAAACTGGTAAAAGCAGGTATCGGACAGAAGGCACTGGAACGCGTCTTACGTAAGGTAGGACAAAGAAAGGCAAAATCCGGTAAATATACGATGGTGGTGGATCCTATGAATGTCAGTCAGCTACTAAGTCCTTTGGTGGATGCTCTTTATGGATCTTCTCTTCAGCAGAAAAATTCTTTCCTGCTGGATAAACTGAATGAAAAAGTACTGGCCGATAAGATGACATTAATAGACGAACCGCATCTGCAACAAGCATCTGGCGCCCGCTATTTTGATAGTGAAGGCGTAGCAACGGAGCGACGTCCGGTTTTTGAAAATGGAGTGTTGAAAACTTATTTTATTGATACCTATAATGCCAGAAAGATGGGAGTTTCTCCAACTATTAACTCACCCTCTATTCTGGTCATGCAAACGGGCTTAAAGGATCTGGACGGGCTGGTAGCCGGAGTGGATCATGGAATCCTTGTGACAGGTTTTAATGGGGGTAACTGTAACAGTTCTACAGGAGACTTTTCGTATGGTATCGAAGGGTTCCTTATTGAAAATGGGAAACTGACACAGCCTGTATCCGAAATGAATGTGACTGGTAATATGTTGACTCTCTGGTCGTCGTTGTCCGAAACTGGAAACGATCCGCGATTGTCTTCATCCTGGCGTATCCCGTCGCTGGTCTTTGAAGGAGTAGACTTTAGCGGACTTTAAATTAATCTTATACAAATCTTTCCGAAACACACTTGCATCCTGTACACTATTTCTTGGCATTTCAATGACAAAAGCTGAGAGGTGTGCAGGATGCTCTCTTTTATATACTCACTACTATGTTCACTACTTTAAGTGTGTAAGTTAATACTTATCATACAATCAGACTACCCTATTTCTGCTTGTCATAAATCAAATGGAAAGAACCAACAACATCCGGATGTTCTGTATTCTTAAATCTAAAGAAGAGTACGAAAGGATTAGTAGATAATGCTTTGCATGATAGCTGTTAATTCAGCATTAAACTCATATAAGGTTGCAATGGAGAGAGGAGCTTTTCGCATAGTTCCCCGATGGTCAATTGCCGGTGGCTACCTAACAACCGTTCTTTACTGAATTTACATTTTCCTTTATAAAGGTAGTAGTAGCCATTATTTATAGCCAATTGTTCGTCTGTTAGCTTTATGTTCATTTCAATTTCCGGATGCAGGGCCGCATGGAACTGTAAAATAGTTCTAGCATCAATGATACGTGCCATACCGAGGGGATATTGTTCTTCGGCAGCCATAGGGGGAGTAATCATTGTAATAGCGTCGGTACCTGCTTCCTGCCGGATATGGTAGAGCAATGCTTTTTCAATTTCGCCGTTTTCTGTCAGCAATTCATTTATTTGTAATCCATTACCATTCGGATAAACAACGGCTATGCCTGCTATCTGCTCCTGAGCGGTAGCTATATAGAATGTGCCTTTACTGATAAGCAGATCTGCAAAAATTACTTTAAAGTCACTAAAAGTATGCTGAATACAGCAAGAGCGCTCAGACATTTTTTTATCGAGATATTGATATACTTCTTCATTGGCATCTGCTAATTTCGTTATGAAGATATCCGGCACAGGACTTATGTCCCATTGTGATATTTTTTTTTCCGAATAACGAAATACTGGCATATATCCCATACGCGCATAATAATTAAACAACCAGGGCTCTGCAGGGATCAATGTACTAAGAACAACGCGATTATACCTCATACGTGCAAATGCCTGTGAAAGTAACTCACGCATGACTCCGTTTCCCCGGAAATCGGGATGGGTACAAGCACCGGAGATATATGAGGTTGGGATTTGTTCACCACAAAAAGTCATAGGATAGGGTATCATCTGAAGTGCAGAGACTACTTCTTTACCACTTTCTATAGCGATATTTACTTCGTCATTATAACGCAGGCGAAAATACATATCGATGAACGCATCGCTATCGTCAAAACAAAGTTTCCATAAAGCTTTTATCTGTTGTTTGGTCATCTCTTTATCTTACCATTTAATCATTTCCAGGGGATGTTCTTTAAAGCACGCCATATACTTCTCCAGAATAGTAACGGGCTGGTAGGATAGTTTGGCTTTTCTCAGGCCTTCAATACCCAGATCCTCTTCGCGGTTAATGTAGATATATTGTTCGGGGATGTGATTGGCAAATTCATAGTTGATCATGGCATAAGCCCCGTCAATAGTTGTATCAGCTTTTTCTACATGTACACCGAAAGTCTCTTTATTGATAGGCATTCCGAAAGTGAATGCAACGATCTTGCCGTCGACGTGAAGTATCCCACCTGTTAACCCCAATGCTTCGAAATGATTCAATGCATAAATCAGGGCACGGCGTTCATTACCGGTACCTTCCTGTTGGGCACAGTTATTCACTTTACACCATTCGGCTTCCAGATCTAAACATTCCTGTATACGATCAGGAGTGATAGGGGTATATTCATAGTTGCTGTATGTATTCCGGAATTTATTGATGTGGTTTCGCTTAGACTGGAATTTTTTTCCTTTTAACGTAGCCAGATCGGTGTGCAGGTAGATATAATCGGCATAGTCCCTGTCGGCAGTAAATGTAAACTGTCCCGGCATAATCTCTTCAAGCTCTTCTCTCATACATGAACACACACCTAACATACAGAACGGTTGCCCTTCCTGATTTGCGTCTTCAATCAGCATGTCCAGTACCTTTTTCAGATTTCCTTTTCCGACAGGCATCATATAGGCCAGTTCGTCTCCGACCCAGAATTTGAATGCCAGGAAATCGTCAATGATGGAGAACTGGGTGTTATACAGAAATCTCCAACTGCAAAGGTTGGAAAAAGAAAGGTCGCAATTGCGACGGCTACTGTTCATCGTGTAAGATGTAATGGTATCCTTGTCCTGGATAGTAATATCCTTAAAATTTATCATATAAAAATCTATTTTGCATTTCGCTTAATAATATAACAATTAGAGGACGTTTTTGTTAGAGAAGACCTAATAATCGGAGAATTGTTGGAGTTAATAATGCAGTAAATATTCCGTTTAATGTCAATCCCAGACTGGCATATGCTCCATATTTACTGCTGATATCCATCGCAGTAGAGGTTCCTACCGCATGAGCAGCGGTTCCCATGGATAATCCCTGGGCTATCGGACTACCTACATGCATCAGTTTCATTGTTTTGAATCCGAGTATAGCTCCCAGTAATCCGACACAGACAACTACTGCTGCTGTCAGCGAAGGAATACCTCCCAAGGTTTTGGTTACTTCCATGGCAATAGGAGTAGTTACGGATTTCGGAGCCAGAGAGAGGATAACTTCTTGAGAAGCTCCCATCAGTTTGGCTATCAGTACAACGGAAACAACCCCGACAAAACAGCCTGCCAACTGTGATAATAATATGGGTAGCAACTGTTTTTTGATCGTTTCCAGCTGCAAATACAGAGGTACGCCCAATGCTACTACTGCCGGTTTAAGCCAGAATTCAATCAAGTGGCCGCCTTCATTGTAGGTTTCATAACTGATATGGGTTATTTTCAGAAAAATAATAAGGACCGCTATAGTGAGTAGAATAGGATTCAGCAAAAGAAATCCCGTCTTCTTTTGCAGTAACTTGGCAAAGAAGTAAATCCCGAAGGTAATAGCCAGCAGGAAGAACTCATTTTCTAAATAATTCATTTGATTTTACGTGTTAATTGGTGAACCCATCCGGTGACAACAAGCACCAGAATGGTACTGATAAGGGTTGCAATTACTATCGGCCAGAATTGTGCCTCAATGATATCAAAATAGAGCATAAGGGCAACACCTGGTGGAATAAAGAAGAATCCCAGATTAGCAACTAAGAAGTCGGACATACCTTGCACCCAATGCAACTTGATCCAACCCAATTTCAGAAACAGGGTGAGCAACAACATTCCTATGATGCTGGACGGGAGCTTAATTCCCGTGAGAAAAACAATCAATTCACCCAAAGCCAAACAGCCAAATAAAATGGCACACTGACGTATCATATTTTATACCTATTGAATTTGAAAACGGTGCAAAGTTATGAAATAAGTAGGAGAGTTGTCACTGTTTTCCGTGAAGAATTTATTTTAACCATTCAATTGTATGAAAAAAAACAATGAAAAAAGGAATAGAAAGGAAAATATATATATTTTTGCAAATATCAATGTCCGATTTAAAAAACGAATATTAACTACTAAAACAAGACGAATATGAAGAAGAACTTATTAATCAGCATTTTCACGGTTTTTGCCCTGATGTTATCTGTAAATACCTTTGCACAAGAAAAGGCTACCAAGAAAGACTACAAAACAATGGCAAAACAGGAAAAAGTTTTGAACAGTGAATTAAAAAAGAAGGCACTTAAAGATGCACGTAAAGAAGCTAAGAAATTAACAAAAGAGGGGTTTAAAACTCCAATTGGAAAATTACCATTAGATAAGCAGATAGAGAATGCGTGGCAGAAGCAGGCAGAAATGACTCCGGACGGAACTCCGTTCTGGTATATTGCTTCTTCAAGAGCTATTGGTGGTAATCAGTCTTCTGCTGTTTTGCAGGCAACCAATGCTGCCAAGATAGAACTTGCGGGGCAGATTCAAACAAAAGTGTCTCAGCTGATTGAGGCAAAAGTGGCCAATGATGATATGGGGCAGGAAGAGGCTGCCAGTCTTTCAAGTGTAGTTGCTGCCAGTAAAAGTGTGATTTCGGCTACTTTGGGGCGTATCACACCATTGGTAGAAGTGTATAGAACGCTTGAAAGCAAAAATGTAGAGGTGATGGTAACACTTGGGTATAGCCTGGAATCTGCTAATAAGGCTGCGATTAGTGCAGTACGTGCCGAATTGGCAAAGAAGTCGGAAGACCTGGCCAAAGAACTGGATAAGTTAGGGTATTAAAGATCGATTATTAAAAAGGGAAAGATTTGAATGAGAATAAATAGGCTACTCGGAGTTATAGCTATTTTATTGTTGATATCTGCCGGAAGCCTTTGTGCCCAGGACATTGTTAAGGTGAAAGGGGCACAGGGGCGTTGGCAGGTTAGTGAAGAGATTACTTTGAAGCAAGCTGAAGAGCGCGCTTTTATGGAAGCCAAGAAGGCTGCTTTACAGAAAGCTGGGGTGATGGAAAACATCTGGTCGGTTTTTGGGCAGATAACTCAGAATGACGGGCAAGAATTTCATGAGGCATACTCACAGATGAGTGTGCTTGCTATTGGGGGCATGATAAATGTTACCCATAAAAAAATAGAAGAGATATGGGACACAGATACCCGTAGCCTTTATAAAGTAGTGACGATTGATGCTACTGTGCAGAAGAATGCCAAACCTGATAATGCCTATGCACTTGAAGTGAAGGGGGTGGAAACCCTTTATAAGGAAGGGGATGTGTTTACTTGCCGGCTGACGGTGCATGGAACGGATTCTTATCTTAAATTTTTCTGGTTTGACAGTACGGGAGGAGCATTGCTGTATCCCAATACATACGAGGCAAACAATCTGCTTAAAGCAGGGCAGGAGTATAAGATCCCTTTCAGTAATGCGGTGGATTATCTTATGGAGAAACAGCCGGGTAAAGACAATGAGAAGATCAACATTATGATGGTAGCTACTAAAGAGAATATCCCTTTTACAGAAATGGTTACTTATCAGAATGTGCTGAAATGGGTCTATTCAATCCCGGTCAACCAGCGTTGTGCTTTCTATGAGATGGTATTGATTAAGTAGGATAATAATGAGTCGCTGGTTACTAAAAACAATACGCAGATGAATAAGATGAAGTGTATTTTTCCTTTTGTGATTGGGCTATTGGCTGTTCCGGTGGCAATGGCGCAAGATGTTGACTTTGAAAAGGAATTTGATAGTTTTCAAAAGCAGCAACAGAAAGAGTTTAATGATTTTAAAAATAAGGCAGATGCCGACTTTGATACTTTTCTTAGAGAAGCGTGGACTAAGTTTGAGGCATTTGATGCTGTAGAAGCACCGGTACGTCCTGAACCTGTCAAACAACCGGTATTTGATGGTAAACGGTCACAAGCACCCATTGAAATTAAACCGGCTCCTCCAAGAATACCGGGAATGGAAAGGCCTACTCTTGAAGGGAAACCGGTTGAGATAAAGAAACCCGCTTTACCATCTATTACGGATAAACCTGTACCAGGAGTGTATATTCCGGGACGGCCTTATCTTCCCGTGAAAATAGATATTCCGGTGGTACCGGAATCAGAGACTCCTGTACGTCGTACGCCTGTTGATTTTTACGGTTCTTCCTTGAATGTGGCAACCGATGTAATCGAAAATCTTGCATTGGCTGGGAATCGGGAAGCAGATATTGCCGATGCGTGGAGCCAGCTTTGTAAAGCGGATCATGAACAATTGATAAAGGACTGCATGACTCTGCGTGAAGAGAAGAAGATGAGTGACTGGGGGTATTTGTTGTTTACTAAGAAGCTTGGTGAACAGCTTTATGGTGAACAGCAGAAAGATGATATTGCTTTTTTGCAAATGTTCATTCTGAATAAATCGGGATATAAAGTACGCCTTTCTAAGATTAATGAAAAACTGAAACTGATGGTAGCACCTGCCGCAGCATTATATGGTATACCTTATATAATATTGGAGGGTACCAAGTATTATGTCTTTGATGCGGAAAAGCAGAATGGGCCGATGGGAGTTTATACCTATAAACAGGATTTTGCGAATGCAAAGAATTATGTTTCTCTTTCTATCGATGCAGCGCCTGAGTTTAATATGGTTGAATATGCAGAAGCCATATCTCCTAAATCCGGTTCAGTGAAAGTAGAGACGGTGGTTAATAAGAACCTGATCGAATTTTATAAGAGCTATCCGCAGTGTGATGTGTCGGTATATTATCACACTCCTATGAGTAAAGAGTTAAAAGCAACTTTGTATCCTCCTCTGAAAGAAGCGATCAAGGGTAAATCTCAGCGAGAGGCTGCTAATATACTTATAGAGTTTGTGCAGACAGGTTTTGAATATCAGACCGATGGGGCACAGTTTGGTTATGAGAAACCTTTTTTTCTGGACGAAAACTTTTTTTATCCGGCTTGTGACTGTGAAGACCGTGCTATCTTGTATTCTACTTTAGTGAAAGATTTGTTAGGCTTGGATGCTATTTTACTCGATTATCCCAATCATATTGCTTCAGCAGTCCGTTTTACGGAGGAGATTCCCGGTGATTATGTGGTGCTGGACGATGGTGCCAAATACCTGATTTGTGATCCTACTTATATTGGTGCTTCTATCGGAATGTGTATGGAACAGTTTAAGGAAGTCTCTCCGCAAATCATTCGTTAGTGTTAAATATTATAATAATTGTATATTCGGGGCGTAAAAAACGCCCCGTTTTGCAATGTAGATATTGCAAAATTATGTACTTTTGCGGCGTGAATAACACCTACTACCAGAATTATACATAAAATTAAATATCTATGCTCAATTTAATTAACTCTATTGTTGCACGTGCGAAAGCGGATCGTCAACGCATTGTTCTTCCTGAAGGTACAGAAGAACGTACTCTGAAAGCTGCCAATCAGATTTTGACAGATGAAGTTGCTGACCTTATTCTTCTGGGTAATCCGGATGAAATTCATGAGGCTGCTACTAAATGGGGATTGGGAAATATCAGTAAGGCCACTATTATTGACCCGGAAAATCATGCGAAACAAGAAGAATATGCACAATTGTTGTGTGAGCTTCGTAAGAAAAAAGGCATGACTATTGAAGAAGCCCGTAAATTGGTACTCAATCCATTGTATCTGGGATGTCTTATCATTAAAAACGGAGATGCTGATGGTCAGTTGGCCGGTGCACGCAATACAACAGGTGATGTGCTTCGTCCTGCTCTTCAGATTATTAAAACAAGCCCGGGCATCACTACTGTGTCTGGTGCAATGCTGATGTTGACACATGCACCTGAGTGTGGACAGAATGGCTTGCTTGTAATGGGAGACGTTGCTGTAACTCCGGTTCCCGATGCTGCTCAGCTGGCTCAGATTGCAGTTTGTACAGCTCGTACAGCACAGGCTGTTGCAGGTATTGAAGATCCGAAGGTAGCTATGTTAAGCTTTTCAACCAAAGGTTCTGCAAAGCATGAGGTAGTAGACAAAGTGGTAGAAGCAACAAGATTGGCCAAAGAAATGGCTCCTGAGTTAAATATTGATGGTGAAATGCAGGCAGATGCCGCTTTGGTTCCTTCAGTGGGTGCAAGTAAAGCACCGGGATCTCCGGTTGCAGGTGAAGCTAATGTGCTGATAGTACCGAGTCTCGAAGTCGGTAATATTTCTTATAAACTGGTTCAGCGCCTGGGCCATGCCGATGCAGTAGGACCGATCCTTCAGGGTATTGCTCGTCCGGTGAATGATCTGTCACGCGGTTGTTCTATCGAAGACGTTTACAGAATGATTGCTATTACTGCTAATCAGGCTATTGCTGCCAAGAAGGCGAAATAATTTTAAAATCGAAGTCAAAATGAAAATATTAGTATTGAACTGTGGAAGTTCATCCATTAAATACAAGCTGTTCGACATGGACAGCAAAGAAGTGATTGCACAAGGTGGTATCGAAAAGATAGGTTTGAAAGGTTCATTCCTGAAACTTACTCTGCCGAACGGAGAGAAGAAAGTACTTGAAAAAGATATTCCCGAACATACAGTTGGAGTAGAATTCATTCTTAATACTTTGGTTAGCCCGGAATATGGTGCGATTAAGTCTTTGGATGAAATTGATGCGGTAGGTCATCGTATGGTACACGGAGGTGAACGTTTCAGCAAATCTGTATTGCTGGACAAAGAGGTATTGGAAGCTTTTGTGGCTTGCAATGATTTGGCTCCGCTTCACAATCCTGCTAATCTGAAAGGTGTAAATGCTGTCTCAGCTATTCTTCCTAATATTCCTCAGGTGGGTGTATTTGATACGGCTTTCCATCAGACAATGCCGGATTATGCATATCTTTATGCTGTGCCTTACGAACTGTACGAGAAATATGGTGTACGCCGTTATGGCTTCCATGGAACTTCTCATCGTTATGTTTCACAGCGTGTATGTGAATACTTGGGGATTAAAGCAGAGGGCTTGCGACTCATTACCTGCCATATCGGTAACGGCGGTTCTATTGCTGCTATCAAAGATGGCAAATGTATCGATACTACGATGGGACTTACTCCATTGGAGGGTTTGATGATGGGGACACGTAGTGGTGACATTGATGCCGGTGCAGTGACTTTCATTATGGATAAAGAAGGCTTGACTACGACAGGTGTTTCTAATCTGCTCAACAAGAAGAGCGGAGTACTCGGTATCTCTGGTGTATCAAGTGATATGCGTGAACTGGAAGCTGCCGTAGCTGAAGGAAACCCGAAAGCAATTCTGGCAGAGAATATGTATTTCTATCGCATTAAGAAATACATTGGTGCATATGCTGCTGCTTTGGGTGGTGTAGATGTTATTCTTTTCACAGGTGGTGTGGGTGAAAACCAGGCAAGTTGCCGTGCCGGTGTATGCGAAGGACTCGAATTCATGGGCGTGAAGATAGATGCCGAAAAGAATAAAGTGCGTGGTGAAGAAGCTATCATCTCTTCAGATGATTCAAAGGTAAAGGTAGTAGTTATTCCTACGGATGAAGAGTTGCTGATTGCATCTGATACAATGACTGTTGTGAGTAAATAATCTGTAAAACAGATAATATACAGAGCGGGGCTATCCTAATTAGGAGAAGCCCCGTTTTTATTAAAATAATGATGTATCTTTGCAATATAGATAAAACAATAACTATGAGATACTCCGTTATCATACCCGTATACAATCGTCCCGATGAGGTCGATGAACTGTTGCAAAGTCTTACAGATCAAAGTTTCAAAGATTTTGAGGTGATAGTAGTAGAAGATGGGTCTACCATACCATGTCTGGAAGTGACTGAGAAATATAAGGCTGTCCTTGATTTGAAATATTACCAAAAAACGAATTCCGGTCCGGGACAAACCCGTAACTATGGGGCAGAACGAAGTCAGGGTGAGTATCTGATAATATTAGATTCTGATTGTATTCTTCCTGAAGGGTATCTCGATGCAATAGAAACGGAATTGAAGACAGCTCCGGCAGACGCTTTCGGAGGTCCTGACCGTGCTCATGACTCCTTTACGAATATTCAGAAAGCGATTAACTATTCTATGACCTCTTTCTTTACTACCGGGGGGATTCGCGGTGGGAAAAAGAAGATGGACAAGTTCTATCCGCGCAGCTTTAATATGGGAGTGAGACGGGATGCATACCAGGCTTTAGGTGGCTTTTCCAAAATGCGGTTTGGGGAGGATATTGATTTTAGTATCCGTATCTTTAAAGAAGGATACCGTTGCAGACTCTTTCCGGGTGCCTGGGTATATCATAAGCGGCGTACGGATTTGAAGAAATTCTTCAAACAAGTACATAATTCGGGTATTGCCCGTATCAATCTTTATAAAAAATATCCGGAATCATTGAAACTGGTACATTTGCTTCCTGCTGTGTTTACTTTGGGAGTGGTAGTACTGCTTATTGGTACTCCGTTTTGCCTATTTAGTCTGCTGCCTATTGTTCTTTATGCTTTATTGGTCTGTATGGATTCTACTGTTCAGAACCGTAGTTTCCGTATTGGCATTTATTCGGTTGCCGCCTCCTTTATACAGCTCATTGGCTATGGGACCGGTTTTGGGAGAGCTTGGTGGCAGCGTTGTATCTTGAAACGTGGTGAGTTCGAAGCATTTCGGAAAAACTTCTATAAATGAAAGAGCCGCAAAAACTTACTATTTGTCAGTGGGCCGAAGAAGACCGTCCACGTGAAAAGATGATGGCAAAGGGAGCTGATGCACTGAGTGATGCTGAGTTATTGGCTATCCTTATCGGATCGGGAAATACAGAGGAGAGTGCTGTTGAACTGATGCGGCGGATACTTGTTTCCTGCCACAACGATTTGAATGAACTTGCTCGTTGGGAAGTGCGTGATTATTCTCGTTTTAAAGGATTTGGACCGGCCAAAAGTATTACTGTTATGGCTGCTCTGGAGCTTGGTAAACGGCGCAGGTTACAGGAAATAAAAGAACGGGTCGTGATTCGTTGTTCTAAAGATATCTACGAAATATTTCATCCGTTGATGTGCGATCTTGCGCTCGAGGAGTTTTGGGTATTGCTGATAAATCAGGGAAACAAAGTAATTGGTTCTGTCCGGATTAGTACAGGAGGTATCGCCGGAACGTTTGTGGATGTACGTTCTATTCTCCGGGAAGCATTGTTGCAACGTGCTACTCAGATTGCCGTTGTTCACAACCATCCATCGGGTAATGCTTGTCCCAGCCAGGAAGACCGGGCGCTGACACAGCGAATATTCAATGCTGCTAAATCTATGGATATTAAATTGATAGACCATGTGATTGTCTGTGATGGCAAATACTATAGCTTCGCAGATGAGGGGCTGGTATGAAGGAATAGGATGACTTTGTAATTAATGCGAATAAGTGGTTGTACCAAACATATTTCTGGGTGCCGGAAGTGCTTCCAGATAATATGGCTATCTTTCCCGGTGTTGTACTTTTTCTTTCTCCGAAATAGATACTCCTTTTCCGGTATGCAGCATTGCTTTATATGTACATGTAAAACAACCTCATGTACCGAGACTCTATGCCTTGCTCTACGAGTTGAGGCTTTATCAATACTGAGAAAAGAGATTGATGATAATGCAGACTCATTTGGAAAGAAACTGATTAGGTTAAAATAGAAATTCAACTACTGATTCGTAATAATTAACAAAAGTACATAAAAAGAGGGGCGCTATAAACCTTTCTATATAGAAAAGCATTATTTTTGTGTAAGTAATCAATAAAACTCTCAACTATGACAAAGTTTGAAATAGAAGAAAAAATAGTAGACATGCTCAAGACTGTATTTGATCCGGAAATTCCGGTCAATATATATGATTTGGGACTTATTTATAAAATAGATGTATCTGAAACAGGTGAGGTGGCTATTGATATGACACTGACTGCACCTAACTGTCCGGCAGCCGATTTTATTATGGAAGATGTCCGGCAGCGGGTAGAATCGATAGAAGGAGTGACCTCAACTATCATCAATCTGGTTTTTGAACCGGAATGGGATAAGGATATGATGAGTGAAGAAGCAAAACTGGAATTGGGATTTCTTTAGTATAAAAACACTGAATATAAATACATCTACTTTATGAAAAACGTTTATTTCCTTTCTGATGCTCATTTGGGCTCTCGTGCTATCGAGCACGGTCGTACACAGGAGCGGCGGTTAGTGAATTTCCTGGATAGTATCAAGCATAAGGCTGCTGCTATCTATTTGTTGGGAGATATGTTTGACTTCTGGTATGAGTTTAAACTGGTTGTTCCCAAAGGATATACTCGTTTTTTGGGAAAGCTCTCGGAATTGACAGATATGGGAGTGGAAGTATATTTCTTTACTGGTAATCACGATATCTGGTGTGGAGATTATCTGACTAAGGAGTGTGGGGTTATTATTCACCGAAAACCACTGACCACAGAAATCTATGGAAAGGAGTTTTATCTTGCTCATGGAGATGGCTTGGGAGATCCGGATAAAAAGTTTAAGTTCTTGCGTGCCATGTTTCATAATGAGACATTACAGTTTCTTTTCTCGATGATTCATCCGAGGTGGAGTATCGACTTGGGATTAACCTGGGCAAAGCATAGCCGGATGAAGCGTGAGGATGGGAAAGAGCCTGATTATATGGGTGAAGATAAGGAACATCTGGTGCTTTATACAAAAGAATATCTCAAAAGTCACCCCAATATAAATTATTTTATTTATGGACACCGGCATATAGAACTTGACCTGATGCTTAGTGCTACCGCTCGTATACTGATTTTAGGGGATTGGATTAATTACTTCTCGTATGCTGTATTTGATGGTGAGAATCTGTTTCTGGAGAATTATATTGAAGGGGAAACTCAATTATAATGCTTTGTTTATTTTTCTTTTAGTTACGTTTATATAGATAAAAGGATATAGTATTCAATTCATAAAAGACCTTGTTTTCTTATGAATTAAACGAAAATAGGGTTTAAAAATTGGATTTTATAATTTAAAATGGTATATTTGCTTTAAAGTAAGAGAGGCTTTATTCGAATAAATCGGAGATGATTTATTTGTCATTTATAGATTCTGCGATAGCATAATATATTGTTTAACTTAAAAACGGAGAACTATGAACGAGCAAGATTTTAATAGTGCGTTGACTAAGATTGGGCGCATATTGAGGGAAACCCGTGAGATTAACACCCGAGAGTTGTTTAGTAAGCTGTCTTCCGCTCAAATGAGAATTGATCGGGAAAGTTTCGCGTTTATTTTAGGATGGCTGGCAAGAGATAAAAAAATAAGCGTTGAACTTAGAGGAGACAATATGGTCATATCTGAACAAAGTAGTAGATATGAATTTTCTTTTGGATAATATAATGTGTTATACCTTATCAGTGTATAAAAACAAAAGTCCTCTGTTCGATTAGAGGACTTTTGTTTTTATTAATACCTTCCGGCTTTTGCTATCCGTTTTGGAATTTCAATATTATCTATTTTTCCTCCGAAAAGTTGTGAACCAGCTCCAATGGCGAATACCGGAACATAACCGGCTGAGTGGCTACCGCTGGCCCAGTTGATCATTGCGATTTCATCCATCACTTCTTTGGCGCGTGCAGCCATTGGTTCGCTCTTCGAATATAAACTTTCTTCGAATACCACTTTGTTTTTTACAAATGACTTTTCGTATTCGTCACGCAATTTTTTTTCTTGTTCCCAAGAAATAGGTATTTCTTTCCAGAATCCCATGTTTTCTGCCAGGAACGATTTCATATCTTCCCAGGATACTTTGTTATTTTTAGCTTTTCTTAGTTCGCTGATTTGTGTAGAAAGCATATCTGCTGAGTTTTTCTGATATTGAAGCGCTTGCAGGTTCAGTGCATATTTACCGGTACCAAGGGCTATGCCACCTGTTTCATGATCGGCTGTTACTACGATTAGTGTTTCTTTGGGATGTTTTTTGTAGAACTCGTAAGCTACTTTGATCGCTTCGTCCATATCAATTACTTCATTGAATGTGGTGGCAGCATCGTTGGCGTGGCAACTCCAGTCTATTTTACCACCTTCGACCATCAGAAAAAAGCCTTTGTTTTTCTCTTTTGTAAGAAATTCAATGGCGCTCTCTGTAATTTGAGCTAAAGTCAGGTCTCCTTCTTTACGATCGATGGCGTAGGGTAGGGATGAAACATCAGCACCTTCCTCCTGAATTAAGATCATTTTTTTTGCCTGAGGAGCTTTCGCCTTAAAGTCATTGTAGCCACGTGCCAGTGTGTAACCTGCTTCTTCAAACATAGGGAAAATACTGGGTGCCTCTTTCTTATCAGCTGTTGTAGTTGGTTTTAGGAAGCCCGAACCTGCATAAAAGTCAAAATCAGCTTTGGGCAGATCTGTTGCAATTTCATAGTACATACTGCGGCTGGGTTGATGCGCATAGAAAGCAGCCGGAGTGGCATGGTCTACACTTACACTGGTAGCAATTCCGACTTTTTTACCGGCCTTCTTGGCTTTCTCGGCTACGGTTTGCAGGGGATTCTTTTGATCATCCATTCCGATAGCACCGTTGTAGGTCTTGGAACCTGTAGCTAAGGCTGTACCGGCAGCCGATGAGTCGGTTACGGAATTTGTTGCGGAAAAAGTACTGGCCATAGTACCTACCGGGAATTGTGTAAAAAGTAATGGCTCTACACCGATGCGTCCGTTTTGTAATTCTGCACGATACATTTCCGTACCATTTACCTGATTTACCCCCATTCCATCTCCTATGAAATAGAACACATACTTTGCTTGCCCGTGTGCAACGACGGATATCAGGACAAAGCATAATACATACATTAATCGCTTCATTTTGTTATAAATTAAAAAGGTTTTTATTTGATAGGCAAATATAATGATTAAGCGGGGCATAAACACAACAAACGGTAAACTAATTGCGGTTATCTTGCAATTGGTTTACCGTTTGTGGTATAAATGAAATATTTTTGTTATGCTTTCACACGTCCTACGTAAGAACCGTCACGTGTATCAATTTCAATTGTTTCACCTTCGTTGATAAACAATGGAACACGTACTGTAGCACCGGATTCTACTGTAGCAGGTTTCAGAGTGTTGGTGGCTGTATCACCTTTCATACCCGGTTCTGTATAAGTAACTTTCATCTGAACTTTAATGGGCATATCAGCGTAAAGTACGGTTTCTGTAGAAGCATCGGAAACAACATCTAACACAGCTCCTTCAAGCAGAAAATCAACACCATTGATCAAATCGTGAGCAATAGGATGCTGGTCAAAAGTTTCCTGATTCATGAAGATGTAATCTTCTCCTTCTTTATATAAGAATTGGTAAGGACGACGTTCTACACGCACATCTTCCAGCTTTTCACCGATGTTGAAACGGCGTTCGAGAACATAACCGCTTACTACATCTTTCAGCTTGGTACGCATAAAAGTGTTACCTTTTCCTGGTTTTACGTGAAGAAATTCAATGCAGAAATAGAGTTTTCCGTCCATACGGATACAGGTTCCGTTCTTGATGTCTTGAGCATTAATCATACTTGATATCCTTTATTATTATAATGTTATTGAGTTATCGACTGATATTTCCGGGTACAAAAGTAATCTAAATCGGCAAAAAACACAAAATCTTTTGACTAAAAATGAGTTATCTCTTGGTTTATTTAAAAAAAGTGTCTATTTTTGCAGCCCGATTACGTGGAATAATAACAATAAAACAAGATATAATAATGAAAAGAACATTTCAACCTTCTAACAGAAAGAGAAAAAACAAACACGGTTTCCGTGAGAGAATGGCATCAGCTAACGGTCGTAGAGTATTGGCTGCCCGTCGTGCAAAAGGTCGTAAGAAACTGACTGTTTCTGACGAATACAACGGAGTAAAAGCATAAGGCTCTTTAGCGTACATAGTTGTACAAAAAGAAATTGGAGAAGTAAAGGCATTGTCTTTACTTCTTTTTTTTGTGTCCTGATGGAAGCGAACTCTTTTCTACGCAGAAGTCCTCTTTGTTCGGTGAGATACGATGTACGACATGTGCATGTCGTACATCCCCAGATGTGCATGTGGGACATTACGAGATGTGCATGTCATACAGTACGAGATGTGCATCTCGTGCATCGTTTCGTTATAACCTCTTATGTATTTGTGTATATCAAACGATGCGAAAGAATCTATTCAGTAATGAGTTACAAATGTTATTATGTGGCTTAATTGCGTTCTATTGGCGTCAGAAAACTAAAAACTCTGTAAAACTCTGTGCTACTATGTACTTAAAATTGTATCTTTGACCCGGATTAACGGCTAAGATTTATGACGATAAAGGAATTTTTTTCATTCAAGACCAATAAGTACTTTTGGTTAAACCTGATAGCTATGATGGCAGTAGTCATTCTGTTGTTGTTTGGAGTGTTGAAATGGCTGGATGTTTATACTCGTCACGGTGAAGCTGTCGTGGTGCCGGATGTCAAGGGTATGACAGTGGGAGAGGCAGAAATGCTTTTGCGCAATCATGGTTTGGTATGCGTCGTCTCGGATTCTAACTATGTGAAAAATAAACCTGCCGGGAGTATCTTGGAATTAACCCCATCTGCCGGTCAGAAGGTGAAAGAAGGAAGAACGATCTATTTGACTATAAACACATTGGATGTCCCTTTACGTCTTGTTCCGGATGTTGCCGATAATAGTTCCGTGCGTCAGGCACAGGCTAAGATACTGGCAGCCGGATTTAAACTTTCTGAGAGTGAACTGATCTCAGGAGAAAAAGATTGGGTATATGGTGTGAAGTATAAAGGGCGCCAATTGAGCATGGGCGATAAAGTTCCGGTGGGAGCTACACTGACACTATTGGTGGGCGATGGAGAGACGCAGGTTCTGGATAGTGATTCTCTTGAGATAGTAGAGGATGCGGCAGGAACTACGGATGTGTCGACAGATGACTCCTGGTTTTAAGTAAATTTACCTACCTGTTATAGATAAGAGAGCGAACTGTATGATAGAGGAATTGCCGGACGATATTGAAACTGATATTGATGATATAGAACCTGTTGGCGAGGAAGCCGATGCCCAACTTTATGAACACTTTAGGGTGGTAGTAGACAAGGGACAGGCTTTGATGAGAGTCGATAAGTATCTGTTTGAACGTATTGTTAATGCTTCGCGTAACCGTATTCAGAAAGCTGCTGCTGACGGGTTTGTGATGGTCAACGGAAAACCGGTAAAGAGCAGCTATAAAGTGAAGCCACTTGACGTGATAACGGTCATGATGGATCGTCCGCGTTATGAGAATGAGATAATTCCCGAAGATATTCCTCTTAATATCGTTTACGAAGATAAATACCTGCTGGTAGTAAATAAGCCTCCTGGTCTGGTGGTGCATCCGGGGCATGGAAACTATCATGGAACATTGGTGAATGCTTTGGCATGGCATATGAAAGATAATCCGGACTATGATGCCAATGACCCGCATGTAGGTCTTGTGCACCGTATAGATAAAGATACTTCCGGATTATTGGTTATAGCCAAAACACCGGATGCAAAGACCAATTTGGGAATACAGTTCTTTAATAAAACAACCAAACGTAAATATCGTGCACTGGTATGGGGCATTGTAGAACAAGACGAGGGTACTATTATCGGTAATCTTGCCCGTAACCCGAAAGATAGAATGCAGATGGCTGTAATGTCCGATCCAACAGTTGGTAAGCATGCTGTAACTCACTACAGGGTACTTGAACGTTTGGGGTATGTCACTCTGGTGGAGTGTGTACTTGAAACCGGACGAACCCATCAGATCAGAGTTCATATGAAGCATATCGGTCATGTCCTGTTTAATGACGAACGCTATGGGGGGCATGAGATTCTGAAGGGTACTCATTTTAGTAAATACAAACAATTTGTAAACAACTGCTTTGACACTTGTCCGCGGCAGGCTTTGCATGCCATGACATTGGGGTTTGTTCATCCTGTCACAGGGGAGGAGATGAACTTTACTTCAGAGTTGCCTGACGACATGGCCCAACTGATAGAGAGGTGGAGAGGCTATATAAGTAATAGAGAATTAGAATGAAACGCACAATTGCTATCATAGCAGGAGGGGATACCTCCGAATTTTATGTATCTCTGCGTAGTGCACAGGGAATATATTCCTTTATAGATAAGGAAAAGTACAATTTGTATATCGTTGAGATGGAAGGACTCCGTTGGGAAGTACAATTGCCCGACGGAAAGAAAGCACCCGTAGATCGCAATGATTTTAGTTTTGTAAACGGTACGGATAAAGTGAAGTTTGACTTTGCTTACATCACCATTCATGGTACTCCGGGTGAAGATGGCCGTTTGCAGGGATATTTCGATATGTTGCGTATCCCATACTCGTGTTGTGGAGTATTGGCGGCAGCTATCACTTATGATAAATTCACTTGTAACCAATATCTCAAGGCTTTTGGGGTTCGTATCTCCGAATCTCTGTTGCTTCGTCAGGGGCAGTCTATCTCAGATGAAGATGTTGTTGAGAAGATCGGGTTACCTTGTTTTATCAAACCCAGTCTGGGTGGCTCCAGTTTTGGAGTGACAAAGGTCAAAACACGTGAGCAGATACAGCCCGCTATTGCTAAAGCATTCAATGAAGCGCAGGAAGTACTTATTGAGGCTTTTATGGATGGTACGGAGATTACTTGCGGTTGCTATAAAACAAAAGAGAAATCAGTGGTGTTTCCTATAACGGAAGTAGTTACCAGCAATGAGTTCTTTGACTATGATGCTAAGTACAACGGTCAGGTAGATGAAATTACTCCTGCCCGTATTTCTGATGATCTCACGCGTCGCGTACAAACCCTGACTTCGGCTATCTACGATATTTTGGGTTGTTCCGGTATTATTCGTGTAGATTATATCATAACAGCCGGTGATAAAATAAATTTGCTGGAGGTTAATACGACTCCGGGAATGACAGCTACCAGTTTTATTCCTCAGCAAGTACGTGCTGCCGGACTGGATATAAAAGAAGTGATGACTGATATAATAGAGAATAAGTTTTCTCATAAATTATAGCTGCTTATGAATACAACAGAGTTTGATGAAATACGTCCTTACAATGATGATGAACTTCCCCAAATATTTGAGGAACTAATTGCTGATCCGGCATTTCAAAAAGCTGCTTGTGGTGCCATTCCGAATGTGCCTTTTGAAATACTGGCACAGAAGATGCGTGCCTGTAAAACGAAATTGGATTTTCAGAAGACCTTCTGCTATGGTATTTTATGGAAGATAGCAAAAGACTTTACTGATGGTCTGAGTTTGGATCATACAGCATTGCCGGATAAAAAGAAGGCTTATACTTATATATCCAATCACCGGGATATTATTCTTGATTCGGGTTTTCTTTCTATCTTGCTGGTAGATCAAGGTATGGATACCGTAGAGATAGCTATTGGAGATAATTTGCTGATTTATCCGTGGATTAAGAAATTGGTTCGTGTTAATAAGTCGTTTATAGTACAACGTGCATTGACTATGCGACAAATGTTAGAATCATCTGCCCGTATGTCACGCTATATGCACTATACGATTATGGAGAAGAATCAGTCCATCTGGATTGCCCAGCGTGAAGGACGTGCCAAAGATTCTAATGACCGTACGCAGGATAGTGTCTTGAAAATGCTGGCTATGGGAGGCGAGGGAGATACGATTGACCGGCTGATGGAAATAAATATCGCTCCGATTGCCATTTCGTATGAGTATGATCCCTGCGATTTTCTGAAGGCTCAGGAATTTCAGTTGAAGAGAGATATTGAGGGATATAAGAAAACAACGCAGGATGATTTGAGAAATATGCAGACCGGATTGTTTGGTTATAAAGGAAAAGTACATTTTCAGGCAGCTGCTTGTATTAATGATGTTTTAGAGCAGCTTGATCGTAGTTTACCAAAGCCGGAATTGTTTTCGCATATCTCTTCTGTGATAGATAAACGTATTCATAGTAATTATCGTATTTATCCGGGAAACTATGTGGCACACGATTTAATATCGGGTACTTGTGAATTTGTCAGCCACTATACACCGGAAGAGAAACTGCAATTTGAGAACTATATTGAGCAACAGTTGAGTAAGATTGACATTCCCAATAAGGATGTTCCATTTCTGCGTGAAAAGTTATTGTTGATGTATGCCAATCCGCTGACTAACTACTTGTCTGCTCTTTACTGAAAATAATATTTGTTTTTTAATCGTATAACAATGTCAAAGATGAGTCAACTATTTGCAGGATTTTTCCTCTTGATTTCTACTTTATTCTCTTGCCAGCAGCCGAAAGCAGATTTCAAATCACTATCGGTCGCAGATT
>QWCY01000303.1_pt1 | contig 84587 bp, 90 predicted proteins | sample 1972631 | NCBI WGS metagenome assembly QWCY01 (sample SAMN09866696, study PRJNA288562) | Human gut metagenome isolate pre1_stool, whole genome shotgun sequencing... | isolation source: gut | host: Homo sapiens | place: USA: California
TTGTTTCTTCTAATAGTTCTTTGAACGTCATATGATTTCCTCCTAATATTCAACACCAATTCTCTTCAACATATACTCAGGTAAAGCAGTATTAAACTGCTCTGCACCTCCTTCACATATTGTATCACCATTAGTAACCGTAAACATAATACTATAAGTAAAATCAAAAATGCATATGAACAGAAAAATCATTGCCACCATAGCTACGATATTTTCTCTTGTATAATTCTCTATATTTTCACTAAAAAAACTTAAAACTAATGTTATCCCGCAAGCGTCTATAAAATGATTAAACACCTTTCTACAAGTAAAACATATATCAAATTTTTCCACTATATCTTTAATACCCTTCCTCATAAGCTCCTCTTTTCCCACATCACCTAGCAGTCCCACGTATGAAAAGTGTTAACGACGTAATCAACGATGTTATTATGAATATTTTTATTGTTACCATAATATCCTATACCGCACTATTAACTATTGTTAGTTTCTTCTATAATGTAGCAGCCAGTCTGTTTCATCCGGTATACCACTCCATCGTCCAGGCTTTCCGTGTATTCAGTTCCGTTTTCATCGTAATATCCAAACAGAAATTCTAAAGTTGCCGCAGTCTCTTCTCCGTCCGGCATTGCATCTACCAGCGCAACAAGCAGATCTGCAGCACTTTCATCAAACTGGTTTTTTTCAAGCGTATCCAGAAAAAATGCAACCCTGCTTGTCCTGCTTCCTGACACAAATACAGGCATGCCGGTTGAACAGTCATACTCATAATGGTAATGCCATATATAGCTGTATATGTCTGTTACAGCAATAGCAAGGCTCGGATGCCCACTATCTGCCGATTCATAATAATATGTCCCTTTTGTAAGCACCTCTGACTCGTCAAGAATGGAACTTTTATATTCCAAAGAATTTTCTATTTCTTCCTTTGACTTTCCAATCGCTTCCATCTGTTTTACTTTTTTCTGTGAAACGGCATAAGGCATGTAAGAATATATTTCATCCGTTTTCACGCCTTCTTCTGTGCTGAACATGTCATGTATCTTCTTTATACCTTTTTTTGTAAGTTGATACTTAAATTCTTCCTCGTCCCCGACATAATCATCAAGTTCAAGTGTACCATTATAGGCATATTTTTGTACAACCGCCAGGGCGAGGATTACATTCCATGGAATATCATACCCGGCAAGATATTCAGAGGACTTTATTGTAAAATAATGTCCGTATGTGAGATATCTTGTCCTCTCTTCCTGATTTACGATTTCCTGTGTTATTGTATGCCCATTACAGACATATCTTTTCAGTATTTTGCCTTTAGGTGTCACAAAGTCCTCTACCGAATAATTATCACATCCGGCATTTTTAAGGTTAACTTCTTTTGGGCGCGCAGAACCGTCAAAGTGCTTATATGTAGTCTCAACCGTTGTGGTTGTGGTAACCGTATCTGTTTTTGTTTCGTATGACCTGTAGCATAAATCCAGCCCGTCCTTGTATTTAACATTTCCACCATTTAAGTCATATGATATTGCCTGCCCTATTATCTCATCATCAAACGGCAGGTTTTCAAGGTCTTCAGCCGTTAACCCGGCATTTGCAAGATACGAATCGTAGAACTGCTTAATCTGTTTAATCCTGTCGCCCATTCCGAACGAAAAAAATTCGGAGCATTTATCACTGAAAGATTTAACCGGACCTATGACCGATGCCGCCGCACCTATAATTATCAATACAGCAAAAGCACCGGATATAAGTTTTAACTTTATCCTTTTTTTCCACATAGTATCACCGTTATTTTCTCAGCTCATCAAGCTGTTTGGATAAAGCAGGATTTTTTTCAAAGGCTTGCCTGACTGCACTGTCCACCGCTATCCTGTCAAGCTGCATTGCTTCACCTCCGCCAGAATTCTTATTCATAACCAGCTCAACAGCAATATTATGTGTATCCATTGTCTTAGCGTTTAACTTCTGTATATCATGTTCAGTCACACCCTGCAGGCTTGAAACAATTGCCTGTGTACGCATGACCGTATCTCCTACCTTCTGCATACGCTCTATATTATACTGCTGCTCCACGGTCACAGTTGCAGGAGGAGCCGAGATATGCTGTTCTCTGCCGGCACCCACTCCCTGAATATTATCAGGCATGGTCTCAGTTGTTGTTACCCTACCCTGCTTTATCTGTACATTGGTATTGCTTACAGCCTGCACTGTCTGTTCTGTCTGAACCGTCCTGATATTTGCAGCTGCAGCAGCTTTTTTTACAGGCGGCGGTGACATAAAATTGTCATTTATCGAATTAACAAGTCTGACACCTCCGTATGCCTCATGAACACCAACAGTTCCGATGGTACTTCCTGCAGCCATTCCAGCAATGGTGCCAATCATTCCGCCTGTGCCTGTACCAAGTCCGGCAAATGCTCCGCCTGTATGTCCAAGGGTAAATGTTTCCATTCCGAGACCGACAACTCCGCCTGCTGCCATTCCGGCAGTCATACCGGCAGTTCCCCCGATGACTCCTCCAAGTCCCTGTGCCGTCCTCATTATGGCACGCTTGCGGTAGAACCGGGCTTTTTCTTCATGTGACAGCTGCACACCCTCAAGCTCACCCAGCTTATCAAAATTCTTGTAATTTACAGCTTTACGCTTAATCTCCATTACCTTTGCCTCATATTCGGACATCGGATGCCCAGGTGCACCATAACCCGCCGAAGCACCGGCAGCTGAATATGCCGCACCGCGTCCTGCTCCGGATGAGGAACCATATACGTTATTGATGTTGCCATCACGTCCTATGCCTGCATCATGTGCTGCATTATATACTGCCTGATTCTCTTTTGCATTGGCAAGTGCTGTGTTATTATCACTGCGTTCCTTCATAAGACGTGCTCTTTGTGCCTTAAGACCGCTTCTTTCGCTCTCTATCCTGTCAACCTTTTCCTCACTCTCAGTCATACGTGCACTGGATGCATTGTATGATTTCTCCGCTTCAGATACATTCTGTTCCAGCAAGGCTTTGTTTGAATCGCTGCCGCCTCCATTCTGCATGAAATCATTGTAAGCTCTCCTTGCCTCAGAAAGTTTCCGGTGGCTGGCATTAGCAGCCGCTTTATTAGTTTTAAACTCGTCCCTCGCCTTGTTAAGGGCAGCGTCCTTATCGGCAATGTCAACATCAAGCCCTGAAATCTGTGAATTAATCCTCTCACCATTACGTGTAAGGTCATCAATTCTAGCAGATTCCATTGCATTAAGTGACGCATCCTCCTCATCAACTGATGTTCCATTAACGGCAGCAAGTCTCTGCACCCCGGCAATCTGGCGGTTTTTTGCATCAGCCTTAATATTCCTTATTTCATTCCGCAGCTCTGCCGCACGGCTGTCCTCTGCCATAATAGTCCTTGAATTGTCTGCCTTCTTCTTATATCCGTCTGCCTGACGCATTGAACTGTCTGCCTTAAGCATATATGCGGATGCAGTCTCATCAAATGATGCTGCATTAGCCATAATTTCCTGTTTCTCATTCTCGGGCATATCGGAACGGATATTCCCCCTGAGTGCATTGGCTTTTGCTGAGGCACCACCTGCAAGCTCCCTGTAGGACGCTGCCTCACGTTGTGCAGTCTGTGCAAGGTTATCATAGGCAGCAGCCTCACCCGGTGTACCTTTAATCCCTGTAGCCCTCATGCTTCCTGATATGCTTTCGGATTTTGCAGCCTGAGAATCAAGTTTCGCTATCTCCTCACGCACTGCTGTTCCGTCAGCTTCTCTTATTGCCGCACTGCGTTCATCTGACTCCGCTTTTGCAAGTGCACCCTCTGTTTTTGCCATCTTAGCATCAGACACTGCACCGCCAATCTTTCCGGCAGCATAACGTCCAACACCAAAGGCTGCCATGCCTGCTGTACGTGTAACGGCTCTTGCAACATTCAGTCCTGCCATCACACCTCCAAAGGCTGCCATTCCCATTGTGTTGGCTGTAACAGATGTAATTCCGACAGCACTCTTAAGTATCTGCCTGGCAGGGATAATCATGAAGCATGTAATAAACTGCACCACATACAGGGACGGAAGATACCTGCCCATCAGGCACGGTATCGTAAGCAGCAGGCAGTCAAAGCATGGTGTCAGGACAGAGCCAAGAATCTCCTTGAACCATGAAGTTAGGAGACGTCTGTCATACTGTGCCACAACTGCAGTTATTGGAAACGCCGCAAACAGTATTGTCATGCCGACAGCAAGACCTACATATGAGGCACCGAAATATATCGTGAGCAGACATGCTCCAAGGCACATCATTGCATTTACTATTGTTGGTCTTGCATTATACGCTGCCCACATATTGGCTGTCACGGACGGGGTTCCCCCGACAGACTCGAGAAAATAGGTCTGCTGATATAAAATCACATCCCTTATATACAGCATCACATCAACTATATTTGGCATAATAAACGCAAGCAGTGCCGATAAAACAAACATCCACAGTCCGTCCTTAATCTCAGCAAGCTGCTTGCCTGTACCGGTAAAGGTTGCCTTGGCAAGTTTATACACTAAGTATATTGTCAGGAAACCGATGCACATGCTCCTGAGCATTCCATACATTGCTCCTGCTGTGGCACCGTATATGTTGCCGTATGTCAGTTCAAAAGTATATGGTGCAGTTACTATACAGTTAACCGTTATCCCCGCAGCTCTGGCAACACCGCGGACACGCCCGAATATCATAAGATCCATGGTCAGATACATTTTGTTAAGCAGGGCAAGCAGACCATCGGCAATAGATATGAAAAGCTCAGCCACAGCCTTTGCAAGCCAGTTTTTCTCTCCTGTACCTTCTTCCATGTCGGATGATGAATCCTGACTGTCTATACCGCTTCCGCTGTATACTGAACCATCACTAATCCATGACGATGATGCATGCGCCGGTGAGCTGACAGCCGCATACGCCATTACAGGAATACGCTGTATATGTGTGTAACATAGTACTATGACTGCCATGACAACTGATATCCTCACTGCATACCACAGTCTGTGTCCATTTCTCATTTAAGCCCTCCCTTTGTCATCGCTTCATAAAGCTTCTGCCTGTTAGCCACATCCGTTTCAACAAATGAGGCTTCTGTTGACTTTAGGTAAACCATCTTTATAAACACTACCTTATCATTGTCAATCAGACACACTTCACCCCTTCTGGCATCTGGCGCTTCTTTATCACTTGGATCGCCACCAAGCTTTAGAAGTCTGTCAATCTGTCCATCTGTAAGAGGTGTGGCTTTAGCTATGTAATCCCTGTCCTGAAACTCCTGCTTTAATATAAATTTAGCTGTTGACTGTTTAAGAATAGCTTCTGTGTCTTTACTTCCCTTAAAATCCGTAAGCTCCTGTGTTATCGTCCATGGTGATACATGACGTTTTCTCGCCTGCCTGTATATCGTTGCAAGAAAGGCAAGTGCTTCCGGAAAGCGGAACTGATTATGTGCCTCATCTATAATAACTATAAGCTCCTGTATCTTATGCGGATTAGCCGAATTCTTTTTAATTATGTTCTCGCTTACATAGCTTAGGGCAATTGTCTGTGCTACAAGCTTGTCACCTTTGGGAAGCTGTGACAAATCAATGTCAAATACAGTGGTATCCTTATCCACTGAAATAGTTGATTGTCCGTCATAATAGGGTGATATTCCCATTATTGCCCTGACTACCTGATCATTTCCTTCTGCGTCAACATATATTCTCTTATTACGTTCTGTTATTTTTAACTTTTCATATTCTTCCTTGCTGAATTCACGCAGGGTATCCTCACATACATACATCTCACGTACATACCGCCTGAATGCAGCTGTAAGCACGGCATATGCCTTTTTACGCATACTGTCGCGGTTATCCCGCCTCTTTTCCAAAAGCCTTAAGTAGAACTCATGGATTGTGGGCAGTTGCTTTTTAACTCTGCCTGATGTAATCTTTCCGTCGCTATACACTGCCCCTATTGTATACAGTGAATCCGGCTCTCCTTCAACAATACCTCTTTCTGCATAGAGTTCAGCGTTGATTTCGTTTATGATGTCCTCCATGAAAATTACATCTGACGCATCCTCAAAGCTCTTACCTGCCTTAACCATCGTAAGCATGATGCTGCACAGTGATTCCAGTTTTTCAAGCAGATTAAGTGCCAGATATTCTTTATCCATAAGCTCATCGTATTCCATTTCGACATTGAGTTCGTAAGGATTAAGAATATGTTTGGATTTTGAACTCAGCTGATAAACAACACCGCCTTCCTTATAAGTGTATAATACATATTCACCGACCGTGCCTACTGCGTCACAATCAATAATCACTGTCCGGGCGCCAAAATCATTCTTACGGCTTGCCAGTTCCTTTATGGTGGCAGACTTACCCGTGCCTGTCTTTCCGGTAAATACAACACCGAAGCCATTATGACTCTTATCGTAAGGATTCCACATTAAAGGTTGCCCTGTATCGAGGTTGTATCCCGCAAATACACCATTTTTATGTCTGAATCCCGAGTACGTATGGTTAAATATTGTAGCAAGGGATTTTTTATCCATGATGTGCTTCTTGGCAATGCTCCCTGCCACCAGTCCATATGACAGATTGTATTGTCTGTTAAGCGGCTCTGCCGATAAAAATGCCTCCGGGTGCACTGCATAGCAGCTCATAAGCTCGACACCCTTTTCTGTACCCAATGAATAAAAGTCGGCTGCTTTCTTGTTCAGGGCATCTAATGACTTATCATGCATGGAAAATAGGAAAGTTACTTCATATATCTTGTTTTCGTCTGACTCCACATCCGACGCCCATTGTTCTGTCTCCTGCCTTTTCTTTGACATTCGGCGTAGTCTGTTTGTGTCCTGCTTGTCACTTGCCTCAAGCTCCTCAGACTCCAGTCCCTGAATACGCTTGTCCAGTTTTTTGGTTGCCCTGCCACGTGATATAGGATCCACAAAAACATTTGATGTCACACCTGGTACGTTAAACAGCGTTGAAAATGTCTCTGCGAATGTCGATTTCCTAGGCATCTGGTATATATATAAAAGCATTATGTATACCTTCTGACCGCCATCATCAATTGTCATATATTCAAGCGGAACAGGATTGACACCATTAGCAGCTATAAGCTCTTTTTCACTTTTGTCTCTGAAAAGTTCATCTCCCTCATTTTCAATATCTTTTATCCCCTTTTTATTCTTTTTTTGCCTCTGTTTTTCCTGTCTGCCTTTTTCTTTCACGGCAGCTTTTTCCATTCTGATACTCCTTTTCGCTTTTTTCTTCACTGCTTTGTCTTCTGAATCCGTCTGCAGTCCCTCACGTTCATGTTTCATTTGCTTTCCTCCGACACTGCTTGTATTGTTTTTATATCTTCCACCGCTTTGTCAACAACTGCCTCCTGCATGGAGAGTGTAAATTCTTCTAGTGCTCCGTTATATATGTCATCATGAACATCCGTTGTAACAATATCCTCATCAAATGCTGACTGTTTAATCCGGACTGCACCGTAAATATCAGCTGTTATCGGGTGAAAATGCCTTCTGAACATATCAACAAGCTCATCATGTCCCATTCTTACCGCCTTGACCTTTGCTCCTTCAAGCGCATGAATAAATGATGAAGCACGGCTGTCCAGTGCTTTTCTAGCTTTTTCAAATACCTCTTCCTTTGTAAGTTCAACAGGATATGCAAGTGAATTGTACGACCAGTCGAATATATATGCTTCCGTTCTGTCAAGGATAGTCTCACTGTCCTTATAGCGTGACAAAAAATCCATCTGGTCTGCAATATGCTCTATACGCCACTCCCTTGTTTCAATCTGTTTTTCAGTATCTTCTATCCTGGCTGAGAGCATCTCAAGCTGGTCTGTGTCTGCTTTTTCATCCGCTGCCATTTTTTCATACAGAGTGGACATCTCCGTATGCATTCCCCTGAGTTCCACAAGCTCCTTTTTTATTTTTTCTGCCTGCTCATAATACCGGTTGATATCATCATCAACATTGACCTTTGCACAGCTCTGCCGATAAGTAAAAGAATCTTTCTGCATTCCAATGAAGTTTGTATATGCATTCTTGACTGAAAGTTTCTCAGCGAAATTTGCGGAATAAAAATCAAAACCGCTGCAACGCACAGCAGCGACAAAGCGTGTGCCATTATCGGTCACTATCATGTCACCGTCTATGGCGTCGAACTTAAGATAATCTATCGAATCTTTCCTCTTAAGCATTGAGTAATCAACAGATACATTTTCCTTCGCTGCCGATTTCTTCCTATAAAACTTGCGGTATACAATAAACAGTACGCATATCACAGCCAGCACAAGTACTATGTACATGACTATATTGGCATAATGCTGTAGTTTGTTCAGTATTTCCATTTAGTACCTCCCGTAGCCACGCACGTATATACACCTGTTTGTTTTTCTGAGTATTTTTTTTACTATTATGGATGCATAGCTCTGACCTCCTCCGGTCAGCCACTCTGTCTCAGCTTTTGGAATCATTATAAGTACAACAACTGCCGCCGTAATAATCCCTCCGATGATTAATACCGGAGCAAAGAAACTGGCCACAATCAGCTTTAACATATTTGCAATAAGTGCTGTTATTCCAAAACCAATTCCCAGTGCTATGAATGCTTTAATCGGAAATATTTTCAACCATTTCTCTTCGTCAGTAAATTCGCCTGGTATTTCTTCTGTCATATTTTTATTTATCCCTTCTTGTTCTTATTAAAAAGGGCAGGTCTGTATCACCTACCCATCACACATCAGATACCCTGTATGACTGACATAATTATGCCAGCTATACTTTTGTCAGTCCTGATAAAAAAATATTATAAAGGCAGGTCTGTATTCCCGCCTAACACTTGCTACATACAATTGGCATTATTGTGCCATCTATCCTCTTAAACCATAATATAAAAAAATTATTATAAATGGCAGGTCTGTATTTCCTGCCCCACACATATCAAATGCTCTGTATAATTGACATAATTATGCCAACTATACTCGTCAGTCCTGATATACAAATTATTATTATAGCCACATTAAACAGACGCTGTTTGCCATTGCCTCTGTTTTTGGCTCCTTTAAGCATCATCATAATGAATGCCGTTAGTAACGATATAACTGCACCGGCCCATGCCATTGTGATAAAAACGGAATTTATTGAGCCAACCAGTGCGTTAGTTTTATTAACATCATAAAGATTGTCTATGTTACTCCATGGGTCTAATGTCATCTATATCACCGCCCCTAAATTAAATTCCATTTCCAACACTTGCAATGATGCTGACTATGGAAAAAACTCCAAATACACCTGCTCCACCAATGAATATCCATATAAGCCAGTTCTTATTTTCCTTCTTATCTTGTGCAGCTTTGCCAATCATAAAGCTGATGGAAACACATATTAAGCATAGTACAAGACATGTGATACCTATGGTACGCATCAGATTATAGCCTGCTGCTCCGAGTCCTCTTACCTTTTCGTTTACTCCGGCAAGTGGCCCATCACCTCCATTTTTGATGAAGTCCCAATCTTCGTCTCTGGCTATCTGTCCTCCTAACACTGAAGCCAGCTTCGGTGAATAATAGGCAACATTTAAAAGATTCATTGTTTTGTCCTCCTTTCTTGAATGTCAAACGAAAGATATATTATACTGTCTCAACCTGTCAATAGATTTTCGCATTTTTATTCAAAATAAAAAAATGATGCCCTCAGCTTTTAAAAAGCTGAGGGCATCATCAGTTCAATTTTTCCTGTTCGTTCAATTTGCTTGAAAGCTGTGCTCCAATCAACCGGTGCATTTCATTATTACCCAAGTTCAGACAATGTAACTCTGTCATACGCTCCGTTTTTAGCATCTTCCGGATGCGGTTCAAGGCCTATGATGGTAATATCACTTTGATCCGGTCCATATACCCAGTACATTCTTCTTGCTCCGCTCCGTTTATTTTCAAGATATGACTGCCATACCTTCATCCCATACCTTTTTGATAAGGTTGTAATCTCGTGTGTATTCAGACTTGGATACTGTGGATCACTTGCTAATTTCTTAATCGCATTTCCCCACTTTTTATATAATTCTGTGTCTTTCTTATTGATTGTTCCATTCCTGTAGCCTATCTGTAATCTTTTCCACAGTTCCGCCATTTCAGGAATTCCCATTCGTATATTAAATGCCATAAAAAGCCTTTCTAAAAATCCGATAAATCGATTGTTTCAGATACGTTCCCCATCTTAAAATTATTAATGGCTTTATCCATATCCTCTAAGGTTCTTGCAGAAATGCTTTCCGGCACTGTCAATTCGCGTGGTTCCAACATAATGCAGCCATTATCGTATTCTTTTACATAATAGTACTGATATAATGCACCTCTGAGCGTCACACGCTTTTTGCTGTCAATATGAACTGTGTAGTCTTTCACCGCAGCCATAATCCTCACCTCCATAATGTTGTGTGGGATTTCCCACCTAATATTATCATATACTCTATTTTAGTATGTGTCAATCTATTTCATTCTAATTTATACTTTTGCAGAAAAAAAGGAAACTGTAATAATTTTTTACAGCTTCCCTCCTGAGCACTACCAATTTTGAGTCTGTACAATACCTAGCCGTTCCAGTTCAGTATATTCCCAGGCTGAAACTGTATTCCGGATTGCCACACCAACATCGTCATATCTAAGATATCTGAGAGACTGCAGCTCCTGTTCGCAGTCCCTCAGAAACCAGCCATCATTTTTATCAATCTCGATGGTATCATTCTGAAGCAGCTCAGGATGTTTCCTAAGCTCCCTTTTTATTTCGACTATCACATCTTCTCCTCCTTTAATTTACCAAACATATCCGCTTCTGTATCATGCTCCGCCAGTTCCAGGATAGCTTCATCATCCCAATCGACAAATTCAAGACCTATAAAAAGGCTTGTAGCTGTCTTCTGGGTTTTAAAAACCACTGCTTTCCAGTCCGGCATAGCATTAAGAAACCGGACTGCCGTTGCCCTCACGTCATCTGTCTTGACGTGCTTATAGCCTAAATCAGCTGCTACCGCCCTGAAACTGATACCGTAGCACGCATTCGGTTTTTTTGCTTCCTCTATCAGTGCGTCGACAATAGCCTTCCGCTCCTCTTTTTTTAATTTGCAGTTCCCGGTGGTTCCGGATACTGCTGCATACCTATCATATTTCATCGCAAAATCCTCCTCGTAATCCCTAAATCCGGTCAGGCGGAACACCACTCACATGATGTTCCGCTTTTCCTTTTATAACTTTATACTCTTAGTGGCACAATGGGGCAATAATTGCAACTGCCTTATCATTTCCCTTTTCAGAAATTGACATAGCACTGGTTGCATCTTTATACTTTATGACAACCTCATTGCCTTTTACAATACCCAGGACTGTTTTTAAATACTGTACATTGAGAGCCGTTTCCTGAAGCTCTCCTGTCATATTGTCAGGAGCAATTATTGTTCTTGCACTCTTAGTAGGACTGCTCACAGCAATCTTACCTTCATTCATATACACAAGAACACTCATGTCGTCCTGTGCTGCTGCCTGCACTACTGCAACAGCATTTATGAGCAGGTCTTTTTTAATATTGACCACAACCGGACGAACACCGGACAGGATCTTATCAAAAGCCTCTCTTGATACTGAGTTATCAAGGAGTGGCAACTGCCATAACTGCATTTTAGACTGGATTACCATGTGCGAAGTTGTTTTATACACCTTCACTGTGTCACCTGACACTGTAGATATCACAGACTTTAACAGTCGTGACAGCGTTGAAAAAACTGTCCTGTTCTTTACCTGTTCATTTACAGTAACGCATATTGACTGTGCCATGCATATTCCGTTCAGGGAACGAAGTATTAACGTGCCATTGTCCATAGGTGACAGACATATACCCGGGCATCTGGCTTCCGGGTTGTTGTCCACTGCCACGGATACCCTTTCGATGGCATCCTTAAACTCAGCTGTGTTCAGCTCATAATAGCCTTCTATCATATCCCTGTTGTACAAATCGAATACAACAGGAGCTATGCCTTCTGACTTCAGGGCAAGCGTTACGCTTGAGCTTCCTGATATAACAGTAACACTGTTACTGTTAATTTCGAGCACTGTTGTTTCAGTGCCTTCACGTGATACGGCATTTATAACGCCGACCACCTCATATCCAAGGGTAAAGTTAATCTGGTCACCATCTACCTCTGCGCCCTTAGCAAACAGGTTACTGGCAATCTGCGTTTTTCCGTCAAACGCAGTTACAGTTACGGCATAGTATACCTTGTCGCCCTGCTGCTTCTTCATCATATTAAAAGAAATGATGCTCTTCTTATCCGCAATCATTCCAATCTTGCCTGCTGTATCTAAAAGCTCTAACGTATTAACAATTATTTTATTCATATAAATCCTCTTTCCGGCATATGCCTAATAATTTTACATCAAGTCAAATAAGGAGATATTATTGGTAATTCTTTCTTTTCTTGTTCTCTTTTTGACTTTTACTACTTTTGCAACTTCTGAATTATCATTCACACATTCCGCCGTATTTTCTGTCATAATAGCAGCCATAAACCTGTCATTAAACAGCAAATCGAATATGTTCTGTGTATCCATGACATCAATTTCCGGCGGCTCATCCGCTGCCGCTTCACCCATAAGCTCCCTAAATGTGAGCATAGGTGTATAATTCGAATAGTCAGTGTTGTCATCACTGGCGGCAGCAATAACATCGAACATGCCCTGCAGCTCATTCTGACTCTCGGTGTCATTTGAAGCAATAGCCTGTATGAGCTTAAGCCTTGCATCCACACCCTGAGCCATGGCGGCAAGTCCTTCTGCCGAGAAGTGCCCCTGTATGGCAGCAGTCGCCACCTGTTTTTCTGCTATGAGCTTGATTACCGCCGGCTGTATAGTCCCTTCAGATGCAAGGTAATAATTCCTGCATTCCTCTTTTTGATTAAGCCTGTATGCACGCCTGCTTGCCTGCCAGATGGTAAACATGTTATAGCCCATCTGATAGAATATAAGGGTCGGATAGTTATACAGCTTCCCTTCACATGTGAAGCACAGGTCAAGCCCGGTTTCAACACATCGTGGGTTGGTGATAAACACCTTTGCCCCAGCAACCGCCTTCTGGTGTATCCAGGCTTCACGCTTCACAGCGGCAGGTGATGTACTCTCCAATACCACCACTTCATTCTCATATAAACCAAGGTGTTTCATCAGAACATCCCTGAGCCTGTATGATATGCATGTTTCGGGCGATGATGTGTACTCTGCATATATCATGCAGTTTCTGCCCTCAGACAGCTCCTTTCTGACAATCTCTACAAGTTTTTTTTCTTTGTTGAGCAGCGTGTCCACATTACGATATTCTTCATATGACTGCGGAATGCAGACTACGGAACCATCAGACGGATTCCTAATTTCCTGCTGCCCATACGGCTTATCAGAATAAGACAGCGAGAACTGCAGCATCTTGCTCAGCAGACCAAATCCGCCCTTCTGTCTGCCAAGTTCCTTAAGCTGTTTCACAACCTGATTGTAGCTTGAAACAAGCTCTTTTTCCGTCGGAATGGTCACTACATTTTCTCTAAGCGCCGGAAGGAACCTGCTCATATCGGACAAATCGAGGAATACCGCTCTGTCCAGCAGATAGTCCGTGAATATCAGCGGGCTGATTCCCGGTGCGACTTCAGGCGAGGAAAGCTGTCGTCCTCTGGACGATGAGTTATAATTTCCATTTTTAACCTCTGCATACTCATATTCACGTATAATAGTTCCATATTTTTCACAGAATGCCCTTTCATCCGTCCATCTGAATCCATTCTTAATCATTCTTGCCGGATCCAGCCTGAACAGAGTGTAAAAGAAATGGTTTGCATAGCCGCCGGCTATTGTACCCGTAAGCCCAAGCTGATATCTGGACGCCTTTATTAAAGAATGCATGGCATTTCCCTGAGCTGTACCGCCCCCTTTGTACTTATGCATTTCATCGAAGATGGCGACATCAAAATACCCCTTCAGATACTTCTTTATGTATGTTGCCGGGGCATATTTTCGTGCTCCATGCACATCCTCTTTTTCACTTAGCGGCTTTTCTCCGATAGCGGAGAAATACTCTTTTTCAAAGCTTTTATGAACCCACACGCTCTTTGTACTCTTGTGAGCTTTGTTTGCGTAATGGGTTACTTTTTTCCATCTGGTTGAGCGTCCCACCCACGATGAATAAGGACCACCCATGTCAAGATTGGCAACGCATGGCGTCCACAATCTTGCACCGCATAAATGGCATGAATCATTAGATGCATTCATTGCCGTAAAATCATCCGGCTGAAGCGGCAGAATTTCTTTATCTGCATATTTTGAAAAAGAGTTCTCCCCGATAACCCGGTTTGCTGCATACAGCAGCTCTCCGCATTCAGGACATATCATTCCATATGCCTTAGTACGGCTCAGTGCCTTAAGCACATATTCCCCGCCGCATTCACACTTGTCACCGGCTTGTAAAGATGGTCTGGATTTATTGCATTTAGTGCATACATAACCCTTCGGCTGCCGGCATCCATACTTACTGACGCATGGACGTGACTGATATGAAAGCTTTGCAAAGTCCTTTGAAATCACATAGAATTCCTTTGCCTTCCGCTCTCGGCCTTCCTCACGCAGCTTAACAAGCTGTGAAAAATCATTTATAGGGACTGCCGTTGCATACGGAATCTCCCTTGAAATTTCGTCACACCACTTAGACACCAAGTGTGAAGGGCACATGATAATATTCCTATACCTCACGTTTCTGTCCGTATACACTTCTTTCAGCGATTTCCCCTGCTTCATGGCTTTGGCATTGGCAAGCCCTTCACATATGGAGGCAGCCTGAATTGTTTTTCCCGTGCCCATTCCCATATTAAGTATAATGTACCGGGTCTTTTTCTCAAGCAGTGCCTTTATACAGCCTACATCCTGTGATATCTGCTGTGGATACAGCCGCATATTGTTCAATGACATATACGGCATTTCCTGTGTATGTTCTGACACAGGGGTTAACTGGTTTTTTAAATTCGACACAAGTGATGAAGAATATTTTGAAAAATATTCATTCATCCCATCCACATTAATTGGATCCTGTGGAGTGTCAGTAACCGTTATGACACCATCCTGGATAAGCTTTGATACAGCTTCTTCAAGAACTCTCTCATTCATGCGGACACTTGAACCAAGTACATCTGATACCAGTACCCGCTTGTCGCCAATAACAATCTCTGCATCATTACGACCAAAAACCCTGTAATTTTCGTTTGCACACCCTTTACCTTTGAGGTATGCAATAAGAGGTCTCGTCCATTCCTTAAGTAATGGAAGGTCAAATTTCATCATCAAATATGAATAGAAGACTTCTTCCTCCATATCTCTTGTATACAGAAGAATACTATCTCCCAATTCCTTGCTAATTGTAAGTCCATGCACAAACTTCTCTTTACCGTTCTGCATGACCGTTACATAAGTATTACAATCTGTCGGCTGCGTTATAGCCTTTCCGTCATAGTAAGGCTTCTGGTTCCGAAGCCCTGCCCCAACAGCAAGTACCGTCTGGTTAGAACGGTCTATATAACTTGCCACAGCCAGTCTACCCTCAACACTTATGAGATAATCGAGGGTCGCAACTGCTCCTCCAACTGACATTTTGTTAGCCATAATAGTCATAGCAATCCTCTCCTTACTTAATATCCAAAATTTTTCCGTCTGCCTGAATTACCTTAAGAGTAATTCTGGTTGCTGAGGTCTCTTTTTCAATGGTATGTGACCCTGTCTCATCCATTTCAATCTCCGAGGTTTTAGTGACTACAGCCTTGCCTCTCTGCAGATGCAGAGTCCTGTTCCCGGCTGAACCAGCATACCCCTGACCTCCTCCTACTGAGCTTACCAGATAACACATATCAGGCGACAGCGGGACAATTGGCTGCCCGAGTTCGGCAGCGGAATAAGCCCCCGCATATATCCTTTTACCCATTGCAGCAGATAGAAGCGGTGATCTTGATAGCATGCCAAGGGCAGCTTCCGAATCAAATTCAAGCGTGGTAAAATATTCCACCGCACTTTCCTTTGAACCTGCTATGCACAATGGTTTCTCAACCGGCTCCTGCGGAAGATACGGCAGGTCTTCTTCAAGTTGTTCCTGCCACTGCTTAAGAGTATCTGCAAGGTAGCCCAGAGCATGTTTACGCAGACCGATAATACATATCTGCTTAAACTGCTCATACACCTTCTCGTCAAACTTCCATGCTCCCACGGGATTGAAACGAGCCAGGTAAATTCTCTGAAAGCTCTCATCCAAAAGGACATAATGCGGTATAACCAAAACAAATACTGCATTGGCTTTCAGATATGGAAAAACTTTTTCCACAAACCTAGCTTCAAGCCTTCTTCTGTCTTCGTCCACTCCATAAGGCGGATTGGCAAAACAGAACGAAAACGCAGAGTGGCTTATTTTAACGCCACTTAAAAAATCCGCATTGATTATGTAATTAATAATCTGCGGATTTTTCCTGTCCTCTTCGTAGGTAGTTCTATTAAGCTCTACCCCGAAAATTTTTATGTTTTCGTTCATTTCCTTGTTAGTAACGGCTGCAACAGCACTGCCGTCCCCAATCGAAGGCTCGAGACAACATACTTCACCATCCGGAAATCTCAACAGATGGCTAATTCTCCGGCACATGCTTATGTCAGTATAGTATGCACCTAACTTTGCATCATTCGCCAGACTGCGGCTGAATGATGACTGCTTTTTTATAGCAGCTTCCATATAAATCCTCCTTCTGCCATATGGCATATAAATTTTAGGCACAAAAAAAGCACCGGATATAATAATTCCGATGCCAATGCCTCACATTATAAACTTTAATCCTCGTCGAAATCGCCAGTACCTTTGGTACAAAACAGCCCCCACCCTTTTGTGTGGCTTAAAAAAAAATAACAACAAGAATATGCTATTATATTAGCACAAATAAAGCTGTATTGCAATATATCATTCATTTTTCTTTCTACCCTGTTTTCTGGTTCCTTATTCATTGACACTCCCCACAGCTAATGCAGGGGGATTCTTGCTTAGACCACTACTGCATTAGCTGATTGGTTATAATAAAATAAAAAAGAAAGGTATTGCTACGACTATCACAATACAGACCGTAATAAGCCAGCTATTATCTTGTTTAAATTTAAGGAACCACGTATGAAAGTCATCATCATTTTCCTCTTCATTTGCATATAGGTTTTGTCCGTTTTCATGTTCTTCATGTGTTTCCGTGTTTACTATATCTTCTGTATATTGTTCATTGACTGTTGTTTCTATCGGAACTTGTGTAGGATTATGGATAACTGCCTTTCCGCTTCTTAATATAAATACAAATCCTGATACTGCCACTCCTGCTATAGCTATACAGATGGCAAGCCTAACTCTAGATACCAAATGATTCCTACGCATTATTGTATCAAGAATATAAGCCAAGCTGTTAATCTTAACTGTAACATCATCCATGACAATTTCTGCTTTCTGAGTTGCTTCTGTTTCATACTTGGCTGATAATGCACGCATACTGTTAATGAAATAATACTCATATATGTACCCTTTCATACCAACCTGAAGCAGATATTCTTTTTGTATAAATTCTATATCATCTTCTTCAGACAGAATGTTTTCCAGCATAATAAGATTATTTAAAATCACCATTATCATGTTTATACAAGAAGATTGCTGCTTTACACTCTTAAAGGCATTAGCTATACCATTATAAACTTTGCAGCATTCTTCATAATCAACCGTCGAATAACCTTTCTTTTTTAAAAGATGAAAAAAATCTACAGAATCTGTATCTATGTAATCGCCTGTAATGTTCTGAAATCTGCCTTCTAATAATGTTAATTTAGTTCTTACATCACTTTCATGATTTTCTGTCTGAGACTGTACTATATAATCCGCTGTATCCTCCATGTCGTGTCAACTGCCACTCAAAATGTGATTAAATATACGCATCACACCGAGAAAATGTAAACTTTCGCAAGTTTTACTTACTGCTTCACCGTGTATACTTTTGTGGCTGCAGGCAGCACACTACTCGCAGGTCCCTGTACACTCCACAGTCGTTAATTCCCGGCTGAGCCACCGGTACATACTTACAAATGCCTGTTTATGCAATCCTGTAAGTTTTTGTATCCCTCAAATTAAGTGCTGCATTGAAATCCCTGTCTTCCGTATACCCACAGCTGCATTTGAAGACTCTGTCCGAAAGCCTTAAGTCCTTCCTGACAGCTCCACAGCAGTGGCAGGTCTTAGACGATGGATACCATCTGTCCGCTATTCGGAGTTCAATTCCATTTTCATTACATTTAGCATGAAGCTTTACCCTGAATTCATAAAACTTCTGTGATGCAACAGCTTTTGAAAGATGCCTGTTCTTCATCATTCCTTTTACGTTTAAGTCTTCAATCGTTATGTAAGACGGCTTGGTTTTCACTATCCCGGCGATTGTCTTATTAATGTAATCAGTACGGATATTATCCATCCGATGATGAAGTTTCTGTACCTTTAGCTTCTGTTTTTGTATATTTGCTCTTCGAGTGACTTCTCCTTTCTTTAAATTTTCATACTTACAGGAAAGACTTCTCTGTTCCCGGATCAGCTGCTTTTCAAGTTTCTTTAGTCCAGCTGATTTGTTGATGTTCTTACAGGTTTTACCGTTGGAACATACTGCAAAATCCTTAAGTCCAAGGTCAATGCCGATTCCCACGTTAAAGTTACCGGCAATCCCGGTGTCAGGAATTTCCATAAGAACAGAAACGTAATACCTGCCAGCCCTGATTGAAACAGAACCGCTTTTAATCACATACCCATCTTTAGCAGCAGGAATGTATCCTTTTTCCTTGATACGTACCCATCCAAGCGACGGAATGCTGATTCTGTGCCTTTCACAGCGGCAGTCCTTTGGATTATTTCTTACAAAATACATCTTCACATCAGATATGCCTTTCTTTTTAAAATCCGGGAAAGCACTTTTGTGATTGAAGAATTTTACAAACGCGGTCTGTGCATTATTAACTGACTGCGTTACCGCTTTTGAATATGCCTCCTTAATCCAGGAATATTCCGGATGCTGAGGCAGATATTCGTTGTTAAGCCAGACTCTGAATTTGTTACTGCTCATAAACTTTTCACCGTTTTCGTGAAGCTCTTTGTTATGAGCCAGATAGAAATTATAGATAAATCTGCAGGTTCCTATCGTCCGGTTAATCCGGGCTTTCTGTTCCTCTGTCGGATTTATTTCCGTTTTGAAACTTTTTAGTATGATGGCTCACCTCGATTTTTAAGTACATGTGTCCATGTATGAACACTTCTGTTAATACTTTTCATTTCTTAACAGTTCCTCCTTTTTATGTTTAAGCAGAGATATGATTCCACAGTTTTGCTATTTTAATAAAGTTCAGATATCTCTTTATACTGGACGCTCTTATCTCTTCCACTACCCTGATTAAAATGAAATCCTGTGTCTGTTATTTTTTTAATCCTGCATCCACCACATCCGCCACCATTTTTGAATTTAATGTTGACGATATCACCTACCCTGTATGTTTCATTTGTATCACTACATATTATTGTCTTACTTGTTTCATATTCCATTGTATATATCCTTCCTATCTGGTATCTCTCTATCAAGACCACTCATAGCATTAGGTATCCGAAAACTTTTTCATATCTATATTATAATATTTTAGGTATTTCATCCTCATAAATTACAAAAACGATACATGCCTAAGATTATTTGGTGATAGTTCCTATATAGCACAGCCAGACCTATAATGAAAAAAAATGCATTCGATATAGCAGTTATCACCTTCTCTGCATTGCTTTTCGATTCATCGCCCAGAAATAAGTAACATGCATATGCCATCATAGGTATTTGCATTATATACATATCAAAATTAGCCACTATTCCTAGCACCAAAACTGTCAATGCCATTGCCAACTCCAAGATTTTATTAATAATACGAGCTTTATTGTCGTGCATAAAAGCCTCCTTCTCCGCATTTGAATTTATTATTTAATTTCGTTTACCTTTTGTTTATACTCATCTGCCTGCCTTAAATAATCTCTAGTTTCATCAGAGATAACAACCCGATATATGCTTAAGATTATTTGGTGAAAGTTCCTATATAGCGTATCCATACATATAATGAAAACAACTTTGACACTCCCCATGCCTAAAGGCAGGGGATTCTTGGTGGTTGCCGAAAGGTATCGGCTGACCAGTTCATTTCTGATAGGTCGTACCTCAAGTCAGGGCTGTGCCATCAGCCCTCGCAGAGCAGAACATATAGTTCTCTACGCAGTCTGTCTGTTACCAACAAACTCAGTTGAGTTGCAGATATTCATAGCACCCAGAAGGTCTCTATGGATATGGAATCCACATTCACAAGCATAGTTTCTGCCATCAGCGTGATGTATGCTTCCGCAGATAGGACATTTTTGACTTGTGTATGCCGGATTTACATACTCAACGGATATGCCTGCTAACTTTGCCTTATACTCTATAAACTGAGCAAGTCTATAGAATGACCAGGTATGCAGGCTGTGATTGTTTTTACGACTTTTTCCTGTCGTAGAGCGGATGTTTTGTAGCTGCTCTAACTTAATTACTTTAACATTGTGAGACACTGCTGTTTCTACAATATCGTGGCTTAACTTATGGTCGATGTCACGCATTATACGCTGCTCTTTATCGTTAATACGCTTAACAGCCTTTATCTTTTTAGAGGTCTGTAGTTTCTTACGGAGATAAGCATAATGCCTACGCATATATTTGTTTTTACGGCCATTACCATAAAACTTAACAGAACCATCTGAACAATAGCTGACCGCAGGACACTTGATACCTAAATCTATACCCATAACATTGCCATCCGATTTGAGTTCTGGTTCTGCAACCTCGTATATGATTTGAGCAACAGGAGTATGGTTCTTAGTCACGATACGCATAGTCCCAAACTTTGCATCAGCGAATAATGCTTTCTGACGGTCTGTGAGTCTAACCGATACAGAAATACGTTTTGATTTGCCGTTAATCATTACTGGAAACTCAATGCAGTTGTCCCCGACTTTAAAATTCTGGTTATTAATATAACAGCATGGCTTCTTCAATATCGGAAGGTTTGGAGCCTTTACTCTGATACATGAATCACGCTTTTTAAGATTTCTGTTTTTGATGACAGCCTGATGACAGTATTTGTAGTGCTTCTTTACAATGGATTTTGCATCACGAATACACTGATTAAGCAATGCACTTGGCAGGTCTGCACTTACATCAGCAGTAGTAGTCTTTGCAATAGAATGACCACTTACGGCATCAGAAACAAGGCTATTAACAGTACCAATGTATTCTGTCATAGTATGAGCGATTAAGGTTTTCTGGTATTCAGTTGGATATACTTTCACTGTTTCTGAAAGTTGCACTATATCACCGCCTAAATGTTTTTCATATATACATTATCTGACTTATCTCCATCTAATGCAAATATAAATTAGATATATTTAATTTGTCTAACAAAAGACTGCCTTATATCCCCATTGCTAAAGCAAGGGGCTTTACGGCGACATTTGGTAATATTTTCTCCTCGTTAACTTTTAATTTATTGGTCTAAATAATTCCAAAGTATCGTAATAAAACTGGTATTGCAAAACTTAAAAGCAAGAAACTTAATCCGCCAACTTTATAGGCTAGCTCAAATACCAATTCTTTATGTTCTTGTTGTTCTTTTGTTGGCTCTAATTTGTTAAATATTTTTTCAAACATTGTAATACTCCTTTTATAAATTTCAGTTTAACGATTGAACAACTCTAAAATCGTTAGTCCTACTACTGCCGCTCTTGTTCTTCGACCTGCTTCTTCAAATACTTCTTCATTAGATAAATTTGCGTCTGTAATGTTGTGGACGTATTTCGCATATTCCACTTCATTTAAACCCATATAATCTGCTAATGGCATATCAGTAGATTCATCGTTATGCCATTGTTCTACAATATCATCCCATTCATCTATAGTTTTATCTAAAAACTTCGCCATTTTTTTACCTCTCTAAATTACTAATTTAATTGTCTGCTCCACCTTGTCTTCATTTCACAAGGAATTTTCTGATCTTTGTTTCTTGCACCAGTCCAATGAGTACCGCCTGCTTCTCCATCGCAGATAAAATTACTTGCTTTTAGTGTGACTCCACTTTCTGACTTTAAAATATAAGTTATAATTCTTTTGTATCCCATATCCTTTGCAATTCTGCTGCAAGCACCATATAGCATCGAACAAGCATTTTCGTCACCCCTTGTACAAAGACGATTTATTTCACATATACTTCCATCATCCAGAAATCTGCTCACTGGTCTGCCACATATAGCAACACCAATAAGCTCTTCATTTTCGTATAAACCGATTGCAAATTTGCAGCCGACAGTACCATTGTGATGCCTGTGATAACTTTTCACATAACAATTAGCCGTTTTCAAAGTGATAGGTCGTATCTCTCTGCTCTTTTTTCTTCCTAGAATCTTCTCGCAAGCCAGTTTTGAAGTGCTATGGATAACATGAAATGTTGCTGTGGGATATTTTGAAACATAATTATATAATTGTGCATCGGAAAGACAAGTATTCCTAAACAGCATTTGCTTTATAATATTGTCATTTTCATCATAGATAGTGATTCCGTATAACACATGTGCTTTTTCTGTTCTGATCACCATGTTCATTGCTGCCAGATGAGATTTTTCAAGTAATTTAACACTGTCAATTTTGGCAGCTTCAGCACTGCTTTCCAGTTTACCATTATTGTAGTACTCGATAACTATGTCCTCTTCTTGATAATTCAATATATCATAGCACCTTCTTTCTTTTGTGTCCTTTCTTTTCTTCCGCCTGAGATACGAATTTGTCAATTCCACCCTTAGCCATGCCCTTCTGCAGTGTCTCGCTCATGAGAATGGTAACAACCACAAGGCTTTCCACGCCATCATGCATCTCACGCTTACAGACAAAAATCCTGCCATTACAGCTTCTATGCTCCATTCCGTCTATTAACCCTATCAGACTGCTCTGAAGAACCATCTGCACTATGCGTTTTTCAACATCGGCATCCGGCATACCATTTTTTAGCATTCTTTCTCTATACCTGTCAATAGCATGTTTCGTGCATTTAATATTCTGTTGAAAGTTTTTTGTATACCCTTTATTATAGTTCTTCAAAATATGCATTGACTTATTGGCATACCTCATTGCTCCATACTTACTCATATATATATCCTCCTTTCTGACCAATTCACCAACGACACAGGGCAGGAAGCCCCTTCCTCTGGTGAAAAGTTGATTTGAATTATAACTGTCGGACTTTTTTACTGCCTGGCAGTTATTTGTGAACTACTCCGACTTATAGAAGTCGGAGCTTCCTGCTTCAACCACTACTGCATTGGCTACGATGATACATAACTCAACGGCTTACACAATGTCCACAGGCGTATAAGTTCGGGCTAATTCCATCCCTACTATGCATTTAGTTTTGTTATGCTACTTCTGTCAGTAGTCGTAATCCTTCGTTTAGGATGTTAATAGCAGCATTTTGGTCACGGCTAAGTATAAGACCACAATCACATTTCATTGTACGGATTGCTAAATTCTTCATTTCGGGATGCAATGTACCGCAACAATGGCAGATTTGTGATGACGGAAACCACTTATCAACTTTTACGAAATACTTATTCCTATCAGACAGCTTATACTCAAGCATAGACAGGAACATTCCGTATCCGTTATCCAGAGTAGCTTTGCCATTACCAAAACCTTTATTTGACATAGCTTTCATATTTAAGGATTCCATGCAAACAACATCATACTGATTGGCTATCTCAGTAGATATTTTATGCAGATTATCCAAACGCTGATTAGCGATATGCCTATGTATTTTGTTTAATTTACGGAGTTGCTTCATATAGTTATTAGACTTATCTTCATGCTTTTTAGAACCCTGCATGCGGGACAGCTTGCGTTGCGCTTTTGTAAGTTTGTCATGGCTTTCACGGTAATACTTATGGTTAGTACCTACGTTGCCATTACTGTCGATGTATAAACCATCAGAAGCATAATCTAATCCGATAGCATTGGTTTTGTCTGCAATATAAGAATTACCGATATTGTCGTGCTCAAAAAGCACAGAAATATAATATTTACCGTCTGATTCCTGCGATACAGTAGCAGATTTGATAATCCAACCGCTGTCAGGAATACGATGGATAACGGCTTTTACCTTACCAATCTTAGGAAGCTTAATATATTTGTTATTTATGATAGCAACTGTCCCCTTCTGGTTGTTTGTAGTATATGCATTACGGCTGTGCTTGGCAGATTTGAATTTAGGAAATCCGTTATTCTTTTTACGTGATTTGCTAAATCTGTTACGGAACGCTCCCTGTAAATCCATCTGTTTATTAGCAAGAGCAAGGCTATCCACTTCTCTAAGGTAAGGATATTCGTCTTTATATTTAGCTGGTGTGACCGTAGGGAATTTGCCAGTTGCTTTGTAACCTTCAATCTTATCGGAAAGCATAAGGTTATAGACCTTACGGCAACAGCCAAAGGTTTTTGCAAACATAATACTTTGTTCGGTTGTAGGATATACTCTGTACTTAATTGCTTTGTTTGCCATCTTTCTTACCTTGAGACTGAATATATTGTTTGATAATGTCCTGATTTGGTCGTAAAAACATACACGCTCCATCTGTTATGCTGCATCTCCAGCCATGGTACTCATCTGTTGCAGTCGCACATATACATCCCATTTTTCTTGCCTCCTATTATCATATCTTTTCAAGCCAACCATGCCTCCTGTGGCAGCGCATCCGCATATTGCTCGAATTCTCTCCACTCCTTCGAGTACTCAGCCATATATCCTTGATGCTCTTGCGCTTTTTGATAAAGTCTTTCGATTTCCCTCACAACCTGAAGATATCCTGTATTCTGCTCCCTTAAAATATCTATTGCAGCCTTAAGGCTATCATATCTATTGCGTAGTCCAATATAAGCGGAATAAATCCGAAAACATTGTCTTACAGCAACAATCAGCTCATCTTTTGTCATTTGTTTTAATTTTTTCTTGGCTTCATCTTCCGCGAAGGCTTCTGAGCATCCGATTCCGAAATAATCCTGCTCATAGGAGTCGAATCCTAACAACCCGCCGTATGTTTCTCCTGCACCCGCTGCTACAAACAAAATATCAAAGCAGTCAGGAACCCACTCTTCTTGCATATCGTCAAACATTCTCTCACACTCAGCACATAGGTCTGCAAATGCCATTTTAAACTCATACGCTTCATCTTCATCCCCTGATAAGGCATTTATTAAAGTTTCGCTGCCATCATCGGAATCTGTAAACCAATGTACTTCTTCGCAAGACTCTTGTATGTCCCATAAATCCTGCTGTATTGTCTCGAGATTTAGGTTTTTAACAATAGGTTTTTTATACCGCAGTTTTTTTGCTTTATTTTTCTTCATCTCTTCTACATCCATCTGTTTCATCTACGTATCTTCACCTCGATTCTTTACTGCCTATACCAGCGTTTTGTTCCATCGGAAAACTCCACCTCAATTTTATGCGGAAACTCGAAATGTGTCTCGTAGATAGCGTCTGTAATTTTAGTACACTTGAGGTGTTCCTTTTCACAATTCAAATCACCTTCTTCGTTGCGGTAATCGGTATGACAAATGTCACACATATATAATTCTTTCTTGGTCATTCAGCACCTCTCAATTCTTCCGATTTAAATATTCATAAAATCAAATATAGTTAATTGCTTGGGCTGTGGTTCCTTTATTACCAATGGTTTCCCCTGAATAAACTTCATTGATTTTAGAATGGCTCTTTCTTGCTTTTCTTCTGAATCCCAGCTTATGGGAAAAATTATATCTCCATTCGGTATGTATTTCCCCTCCCCATCACATTGCACCTTGATGTGTGATAAATACATATCAGTCATTATGAAATCTATATAAGTTTTCTCATTTTGGTAACATAAACCGGTTGCATATCCTCTGCCTTTGAGCGGATAACCTTTGTGCTTGATAAAATCATCTGTCAACAGTTCATCAGGAACAACAAATTCAAACGGCTGTACATTCTCAAATGTTGTATAGAAATCAATCGGATGCCACTTGTCACTTGTTAAAAAGAAGTATGTATATTCCATTCCCCTACTCCATCTGAACCAGCTCACACCCGAAAATGGTAATTGCCTGTTATTGCACTCTGCATAGTTCCCAAATGTGCAAGGTATTGGTACTTTCATTCTTTAGCCCTCAATTCTTTCAATTTTGCTTCTGCTTCGTATTTTGTGAGAAATATTGTTTTGCCTATATCATCTGGATTGTATTCTATTGCAACAATATCCGGCATTTCCTTTGGAAAATTTATTTCTACCCATACGCCATTATTTTTAGAAATAGAAATTTTTCCTACTGTAATTGCTCATCTATTGCCTTTTAAAGCTATAAGTAAGCCTGTTGGTATATTCCAGACTTCCGATATTATCATCTATGGGCAGAAATCCATCCTGTGCCCATTGTTTTTTAGTTTTATATCCATCCGGATAGTCCGGATGATAGTTTGCAGCTCTCATGTTACATTCCCCTTTCATTACGTCATAGATTATGACACCCCAAATGTCCAATAAAAAGTACAGTTATTCACTTTCCTTTGCATTCCTTTGTATGTATTGATTATATCAGCTCCATGTTGCACAATCTACCTTAATATCTCCTAGTTTTCACAGATTTACATAATTAAGCTACTGTAAAATAAGCACAAAAAAGCACCGGGATGCCATTATAATGACATCCCGGTGCACTCCATATAAACCTAATATTTCAATTTCGTATATCTGCATTTGTCAGTCCGCTGTTGTTATGCTCCAGTTCTTGTATCTGCTGTACTGACAAGCAAATATACTAATGAGTACATAGGATGCCTCAAGCATGTGTCCTTTGTCCTCATCACGTCCTGTTTCGCTGAATTTACTAAAGAATCTAACGTATCTCTGCTGATAGCTCATACGGCTGTTTTCCCAAGCCTCAATAATACTCATATTTCTTCCTCCAAAAATTTTATTGTTTGATATTAACCTCTGCACTGACAGAATACACATCCAGGCATTTATCTATGATTTTCTTCACCGCCTTATACGGTGTTTCTATCATAATACGATTGCCCTTAATGCTCTTTTTTGAGCACGAACGGATACATTCAGCCAGAACAGCATCTTTGGTCATAGCCTCTGCCAGACCAAGTTCTGCCTTTTTTAAATCCTCTTCGGTAGCTTCTTCAAGACGCTTTACAGCTTCGTTAACAGGTTTTCCGGTTAAATCAAGCACGTCCTGATTCACTTCGTTATCATGCTGCTTCAGTTCATCCTGCTCTTTTTTATTTCTGCCCGGAACATCAGCTCCGCCAAAAAAGAAGTCAAAATCATCAAGACCGAAATCCATCTGTGGTGCAGGCTTTTCTGCTTCCATTTTTTCTTCCGTCGGCTGTTCGTCTTGTGCCTGCTCAGGAATGTTGTCTTCCCGAACCTCTTCCGTAACATCTGTATTCTGATCCTGTTCCGATGCAGTGCACTCACTTACTGTGTCTTTATCATCCGGCACTATGGTTTTGCTTTTAATCTCTTCTTCCAAACGCTTAAGCCTGCATTCCATTTCATTTATACGCTTTGCAGCCACCGCATCTGTACCTTTGTTTTTTTCGGAAAGACTTATACATCGGATTATAACGCTCTCATTTGTCATTCCCGTACGGAAATCCCTTTTTATGGCCATTATCCCGTCAGACAAGGCACAAAGGCACTGCATATCAATATCTCTGGTAAAACTGCCCAGGAGTGACAGATACAGCTCCGAGCCGCTTACTTTTAAGCCGGCCAGAGACAGGACTGCGTCCTCTAATGCATCCTCCATATCATCTAACATGGATGATAATGAATTTCCACTTCCTATAACCTGCTCCATCTGCGAAGCTATGGCGGTGTAGTCAGAATTTTTTATCCCAGAAAGGACTCCAAAAACGCTCTCGCTGCTGTTCATAGCCAGAAGTTCACGCACTCTTTCGGCAGTTATTTCACCATCTCCGGCTGCTGCCTGTTCGGCAATGCTCCATGCATTACGCATTGCACCGCTTGACTTCCTGGCTATAAGCTGTGCAGCATCCCCCGTTAATGGAAGGCTGCTTTCAAGCAGTCTTTTGGATATATCATCCACCGGTATCTGCTGGAAGCTGTACACGGCAGCTCTTGAAAGAACCGTAGCCGGAATTTTCCGGATTTCAGTTGTTGCGAGGATGAATATCGCATGAGCCGGCGGTTCTTCAAGCGTTTTTAACAGTGCATTGAATGCACCTGTTGACAGCATATGAACCTCGTCGATTATATATATCTTGTACTTTCCTGAAACCGGGACAAAAGATACATTATCTATGAGCTCACGTACCTTGTCAACCCCGGTGTTTGACGCACCGTCTACTTCGTAGTAATCCGGAGATTCCACGAAACCACGGCACCATTCGCATTCACCGCATGGTTCTCCGTCCTCCTTCTTGTTAGTGCAGTTGGCAGCTTTGGCAAGCAGCCTTGCAAGGGTTGTTTTGCCTGAGCCAAACTGCCCGGCAAAAACATACGTTGAGAAATATCTACCCTTTCTGCTCTGCTCTCTTAAGTTCGACACAATGCTGTCCTGTCCTATAACCTCACAAAATCTCTGAGGTCTGTTCAAATTTGCTAACATATAATTATCCTCCCTAAAATTATCTTGTAAGTTCTGTCATAAGCATGAACCAGTCATTTTTTGTGTATGACTGTGCCATGTGACACTTATAGGCATTACTGATGGCATCTGAGATTCTCACAATGTCCTCATCAGCATACAGCCTTGCGATAGCTTCACTGCCATTGATTTCCGGCAGCATAATTCCACGCATGTCAAGCAGTGTCATGTAATATACCCTTGACATCAGTCTGAGGACTGCATCACGCTCATATGCCGTAGATGACGCATAGAACTCCTCTTTGTCCTTCTCCTTTAACCCGTTGAAGAACTCGAGAATTTCTACTTTGTTTTTCATTGTATACAGGAGCTCCTTAAAAGCATAAAGCTTCTTGAAAAAGCCATCCTTTTTAAAATCCTGGACATACTCTATACGCCCATCGCACGCCATATTGATCATCTCACGCTCAGCTCCGAGATCAATCTCCGGAAGCACTGCTTTCAATTTGATGACACGGCATCTGGATGAGATGGTATTAAGAACCTCTCCATCGGCTGTAATAAAAAATATATTACGTCCACTGTCCTCTAACACCTTAAGAAGTGCATTGGCAGCAGACGCATTCATTTTGTCGCCACCGGAAATAAGAAAGACTTTCACATCTGATATCTGTGGCATCTCCCTTGCATTTTCGACTATGCTGTCAACCTGCTCCTTTCTGATAACTCCGCCCTCCGGAAGGACCATCTTGAAGTCCGGGTGGTAATCCAGCATTCTCACGCATGATGCACATGTGCAAGCTTCCGTCTTATCCCCCCTGCAGAGTAACTTTTTGGCAGCAAGTCTTAATATGTCTTTCTTTGCTGTCCCCATAACGCCCGTAAGCAGAATATTCTCCGGCTCGGACACAGCTATTTCCAGCTGTCGCACAGCCCGGCTGTCACCAGTCAAATTTTTAAATTCCATAATTTTCCTCCTTGCAATATTTTGCAATAAAAACATCCCCAAAATATCTTTTGATATTTTCCATAAGCTCCTCGTCATCCGGATATGCAAAACTTTTTTTACTATCCGGCTCTACAAGTGCGTTCTCAACTTTAAGGATCCTCACCAAGTACATCTCAGCGCATCGGGCAAATACCTCCGTAGGCATAAGATAATAATCCATATTGTACTTCGAACCCTTACATATCATTGATATCTGCTCTCTGTCTCTTTTTAGCAGCTCTGAATAGCGGTTGTATACCGGTTCAAAAGATGCCTTCTGTGACAGATTTCCATAATGATAATCAAGCAGGTGAAAATACTCATGTGCTGTTGACCACAGCATTCGCAGGTCAACACACAGGCAGCGGAGTGTTGGGAAATACAGACCTGCTGCACGATGACGTCCAAGCTTCCTGAGCCTTATCTCATAGTCTTTCAGGCATGGCTGGTGAAGTATTGTCTGCAATGCCGCAAAATCCTCCTCAAACTCATGTACTCTTGCAAGGTCAACATCCTCATCAAACTCCACGTAGCCAAAGTAACGGTTAAGAGCTGATGCTGACATAGCGTTTACTGTCTTTGCGGGTATGTTCTTCTTGGTTACATACACCTCAGCATAATCAGAGGCAAGTTTCCTCGCCTGTGTATCCTGAAGCTTTTTCTGCCCCTCAATAAGTCTGAGCCGGCAGAATGCCTCCGCAAACGCTTCTCCGTTCACATACATTCCAAGGCTGCCCCAGTCATTACTGTCGACAAGATACAGTGGAAATCTGGCAATCAGTCCGCATTTTCCGATATACATCTGTTCAATCCCATACTGTTCTGCAATCCAGCCTGCAAGCTTTTCAGGAACCTCATATCCCCGGCGTTTATAGTCCTCCGCCATTTTAAGCTCACTTTTTTTAAGCAGAAGATATATGATATCGTCTTCTGCATCTTCAAGCGATGAGATATAGGCACTGACTTCACTTATAATGGCAAGCCAGCCAAAAAAAAGTGATGCGTCGTGAAAATATGTGTAACCTTTTTCATGTGCCACCTTCCATCTCCAGCCACGATAAATCTGCGATTTTCTTGTTCTTTCCGCAGTATTCATAAGCCAGGTTCTGTTATCAGCATTAACTGCAAGAATTTTCTCCCGTATTGCGGTTTTATTTTCTCTGCAGTATAAATCTCTTTCTGATTCCGTAGGAACCCTGAACTTATATCCGGCAAGCAGCTCTGGTCTGATATGCTTTGTTATACCGCTTATATCAAACTTTTCGCCTTCAATATTTATGTCACATCCTGCAAGCATCCTTCTACCTATCAGATAGGCAAGCGATACCATATCAAGCCCTTTAAAAGCTTTCGATTCCGGCAGGTACATGACGGTCTTCTTCTCCTGCCACTTTTTTTCCTTAGCAAGAGATACAAGTCTTTCAGCTCGCTTAAGGTATCCTGAATAATCACATTCAGAATTTGTATACCCGAAAGCAAACGATGAAAGCTCATTTAAAGCATCTTCCATCAACATATAAATTCTCCTTCCGCTCATTGAGCATATAAATAAAAAAAAGCACAGGATACATCCCATGCTATACAAGCTTAAAACCCGGCTTGACTCCGGCTTTAAGTATGTCATCAATGCCTTTGCCTACATTGATATCCCATTCTGCGGTAGCCACCATGAAGCCCTCAGCCTTGACAATTTCAACTACTTTCTCCTGGCATGCCAGCACTTTCTCGTTGAACATCTTGTCAGCGTCAAAAGCAACAATAATTACAGCCACACCCATCTTTTTTAGCCAGTCAATGACTCTTACCCCTTTGTACATCATAAGAAGCAGGGAAAAGCTGTTAACGCCCGGCAGTGACATAAAAGGTGCGCCAAGAAGTGCATTACTAAGAATACCCTTCTTTTCTCCTTCCGTTATGTAAAGACAGTAATTGTTATCCCCCGGACACGCATAGAATCCAAAGCCATGCTCTGCCTGACTGCCGTCTTTGAAGGTGTTTATAATAAACCCCTTTTTATATTCCTCATCATCTTCATAGTATGAAGTGAAAGGCCTGTATTTTCCTCCTCCTTTTTCGTATACCCTTTCATTTCCACACAGGGTATATATTCCTTTGAGCGGCTGAACATACTTTCTTTCACCGGAATCGTCTGTATACCAGAAGTTATCAGAATTGTCAACCATGGTAATGTCCACCGCTGCATCAAGATAATCCAGCCTTATGCGGAGGCCGTATATCTTTCCAGACAGGTCAAACAGTGGAAATATTACCCCGCTCCTGGCATTTATACACCATTTCTTTTTGCCATTATTGTCCCGGGTATAAAAACCAGGCACACCTCGCAGGCTTCCAAAGTGCTCCGCACAGGCAGCAGCAATCTCCTTCCTCCATGGAGAACGCGAATAATAGCTGCCACTTGGCCTCTTAAACCGCCTGAAATCATCAAGAGGCATTGTACGTATAAGATTTTTTTCAATGAGTTCATTCGTCCACCCCTCTTTTATAAGCCAGTCCCGGTGAAAATCATCAAGGACCATCAGCTTTAACATATATCTATATACGATGTCAAGCTGCTCATGCGACAGTGGTCTAACCTCATCGATTACCGTCATTGTCTTTGGGACATATTTACCGGCATTACCAACAGCCTTGCTTTTAAATCCCCTCTCGTTATCACGGGACTCTTTTTCTGTTTGCTCCATAAAAATGTATGCCCCAGCTCTTTTGGATTTTCCAACACATACATATGTTAGACCATCCATACCTGATACAGGTGACGGCTCTGTTGCCCTTTGACAGATTACCAGCTCACGTCCATCCTCGCCCGGCATGAATCCGCACCAGTCCGGATGTCCGCATACAGGGCATGGTCGCTGTCTGGTTGCTGATTTAATTTTCCAAGCCATAATCCAATCCTCCTTTTTCAAATAAAAAAAGGGCATCAAACAGACACCCTTAAAATCCCCTTTACACGAAAGGGTTACATGAGACAGGATATACATCCTTTCCCACAAAGCACATTTTAACGTTTTCGCCGTTAAAACAAAAAAACACCTGCCCAGTATTAGCGGGTAGATGTAAAAAAATAAATAAAAATATTATGCTGATACTTTAACATCTTTTGCCAAATTTGTCAACACAACTTTTACTTTCTTAGTGCTTTAAGTGCGGTTACAAGTTTTCTGTACTCCAGACGGAATATTTTCCGGTATATCTTCTCCTCAATTCCCTTGACATTATCGATCATGCCATGGCATATCTTATCCTGCATATCGACCATATCCGCAATTGTCTCCAGCTCTTTTTCCAGCTCTTTTCTTACAGTCTTATCACTCTTCCTAAGCCTGTGGTTCAGCCGGTCATATGCTGATATTGCCTGCTTAAACATTGCCACATTTTCAGCAAATGTCTCCCTTTCAGGGTTAGCAGCTCTGCATTCAGATGGACATTTAGTCCACTTCTTAGCTGTAGTTCCATAGCATCCCATCCATGCTTTACTGCACAGATAGCAGCAGGGATTCAGCAACTGAAATCTTTTCTCGAGTCTCTGTTTGAGTCCTCTACTCATAAATCTTCTCCTTTCGCCAGTAACTGGCTTAATTATTTTTGGCATAAAAAAAACACCAGAATCTGTTCTGATGTTGTTATTAAATGCCTATAACTACTCCATAAATTTCCAGTACCGCATGGTACAAAACCAAATGAAGAATTAACTCCATTCTGTTAAAAATCAAATTAAAGAAGTATGTAGTTATAGTGTACCACATAAAATCGGTAATGTAAAGAATGCAGCGGGAAATGGGTTGCGTAAATTTACTTGGGTAAGATGTTCTAGTACTACTTTGTATTACAATGTAGTGTATTACATTTTATTTCCTGTTTACAGGCAATACTATTTATGATATAATACAATACATAAAATTACATAGTAGTGTATTACATGAAAGGAGCATCACCATGGCAGATGAAAAAATCTTAAAGCCAAAATCATTCAGGATAGACGATGATACAGCCGATAAATTCAAAGAAATTGCCTTACAAATCGGCGGTAACCAGCAGGAGACCCTGGCGAAACTGATAGAGACGTATGAATTTCAATCCGGCAAGGCAGTTCTGACAGAACGTAAAGCAGATATAGAACAGTTTGAAAAATATGTTGCTGCACTCACCCGAATGTTCATGGGTGTGCTTGAAGACAATCAGAACGTCACCAGCACTGTACGCACGGAATTTGAAGCCCTGCTGCAGTCAAAAGATATGACTATTCAGGAGCTTCAGTCCCAGTTAACCGTAGCAAAGCAAATCAAAAGTGAGGCTGAAGGCAGAGCCAAATCGTATGCAGATGAAAACGACCGGCTCAATAAAGAGATTCTCAGCCTTAAAGACGAAAGCGAACTCAAAATTAAAAATATGCAGGCAATGCTGGACGATAAACAGAATTTAAACAAGGCACTGACAGATTCGTGTAACAGTCTGAAAAACAATATCGATGCAATGACCTCAGAATATGAAAAACTGGCTGACATACAGAAGGAACTGGCAAGCACAACAGCGGAAAGGGACTCTCTCAGAGCCGAAAAGGAACAAGCTGAGAAGCTTCTAAACCAGGCACTATCCGAGCACAAAAAAGCTGTCACTGATTTGAAGGAACACGAAAATGAGGCTCTGAAGCACTGCCGTGAGCAGGCACAGCTTGAACTTGATAAGGCACTTTTAGCGCGTGACCAAAAGTTTCAGGAGCAGCTGCAAGCTCTAAACGAATCCAAACAGGCTGAGATTGACAAATATCAGGCAAAGTATTTTGAACTTTTAGAAAAAAATTCAAAATAAATTAAAATATCCGGAGGTACAGACCCAATGTCATTAAGTTAAGAGTTGGATAATATCGAATTATGCGTTATAATAAAAATGGCTAATACCTATATGTGGCAGTTGCTCAGTTGTCGGGGGTTCAAATCCTTCCTGCCATATCAAGAATTATTTTGATTGAATAATGGAAAGGAATGTCAAGAATGAAAAGATATATAAAACCGTTTTTTTTAGTAGTATTAAACAATTCGTTTCTACTTCTGTTTTTGGATGTATTGAGCGATTTTAGGTATTGGGGAATCATATGTACTCTTATTTCGGGACTAGGTTGGTTTATATCATTCTCAATGTTAATGGTATGTGTAAGATATGTAAAACTGCCCAAACATATTGCTTAGAATACGGAAATGTGAAGAATATCATCTTCTGAGTGCACAACATATAAGAAAGACGGGCGATATTTGAATTTATACCTCGACAGAACTTTGCACGAAGAATTTGAGCAGTTCTGCGAAAGCCTTGGACAAACCAAAACGGTTGCTGCTGAAAGGGCTTTCCGGATGTACATGGATGCTATGAAGCAGAATCCGGAACAAATAATGAGAGAAAGGAGATGAACGTACATGTTTTGGAAAAAGAAAGAAAAATCCTCATTACTAGAAACAAATGCAATTATTTTGGGTTCATCTGGTAGCGGTAAATGTTATCATCCTTGGGATAGTTTGAAACCATGCCCTTGCGGATGCAAAGAAAGCCCTTTATTGATGTACAAAAAGGAAAAATTATACTTTTGCGGTGGTGCTACGGAAAATGTGTTTGCTGTTTGTAGTGTATGCGGAAGATATACTGAAAAATCAGACATATCAACTACAATAAATAACTGGAATAATGACAAAACAAAAGATGCTAATATGGATAAAAGTTCAGAGATTGCTTTTGACAAAGAAGAATATTTAAAGCATCTATCGGAGGATGTATTTATCGTAAAATATAAAGAACGCTCCACGGGCAGAACATTTGAAATCAACCCCAAAATAGATAACCCATTTTATGATACTCTTTATCGAAATTCGTTTCGGTCAGGAGAATATATCTTAATAAGCGGTGAATTGCCTGATAAATGGAAATAAGAGAAATTATAAAATGAATACAAACTAATATTTTCTCCATTCTACGTGACTATCTTCAAATCTTTGCATAGAAAAGGAGAAATAACAATGTAACAAGAACAAAACAACAAAAGTAGCCGGAAATACCTATTATCATTGCTATATACGCTTAAATATTTACTGTTTTTAATCTTAAAAAGCGGAATCATTGGAGCGTTAATTATAAACATATTGATGTACGCTATTTTTAAAGAGCCTTTTGATGCAATAGGCTGTTTGGCGTATATTATATGTGGCGGAAGCATAGGCATCGTTATAGGTTACATTATCAAAGCTGTACATAGACAGGACGAAGGAGACGCTTTTGCCAATGCGACGGGCGTTACAATGTACAATATGTACGCAGGAGTACATAACCTGCGTGTATTGTCTGGCAGTACAATTGGTTCTGGTATGTCCATTTTAGGATTATTCCTCACAGTCGTTATATATGCCTTTATTGTGATATATTCACTGTTATTGATACCTGTATCAATCGTTTATCTCATTATAATGTCCGTTATAGAAGCAATAACACATGGGATACCAGAAACACTCGGATGCATACTGGATAAGCTCGTTATTATCGTATCAGGCATTGGAAGTATTGCCTTGATAATCTTTCTGATTGCACAAATTGAATAAAAAACAACCCTCCCTTTTCTCTTTTATAGAGTTATGGGAGGGTTACTTTTTGCTTAAAAGAGCTTAACTTAATGACATTGAGGTACAGACCTCCGGATATTTTTTATTTTTTTTCAGGCTTGAAAGCGTTCGCAATTCTTTCAAGCCTGCAGTAAAGCTCATCAAACAGTTTTTCGTTCATTTCGCATATACCTGCTTCTCTTGAATACCCTGCAACAAGAATGTCACCGACAATCGGTGCATTATGTATATCTGTTTCATACAGCCAGCTCCCTACAGGGTTAAACTTTCTTCCATTGTAGTGTCCATCCTCATCCACAAGCATTATTGCATCAATTTTTGGCACACCAAGTTCATTATACAGACGCCTTGGCATAACATTCTCTACATATTCACAGTCAAGAAGTTCTTCGAGTTCATCTCTTGAATAATCACCTTTCTTTTCACATACCATTATCCGGCTGTCTGTAGTTATTTTTATCACTTTCATAATTAAAATCCTTTCGTTTGTCATATATTAAGATTCACAACATCATACGCCATGTCTGTCCCCATGCCTCTATACCGGTATACACCATTAAGCGGCGACTCACTTGAAAACGCACTGTTAATGTCTATTGTGTAATACACCGCAAGCCTGTTAATGCCGTTATTTGCAAGTCTCACACGCTCAGCCTCAAGTGTGTAGACATCATTTTCGCACAATACGATAACAACAGGGCATTCAATGATACCGCATTTAGCGCAGCCCATAAGACGCATCCTGTAATCCTTGTCCCATCCGTCATAGTGTCTCTGGCTGATTACAGCAACATCATAGTAGCCTTTATGTGCCTGCTTATTTTCGATACGGTATATATAATCTATTACCGCTGAGGCTTCGTCAAATCTCACTACATACTGCCGGTAATACTTTTTGATTGCCGACTTGTAGAAAGAAAACATCGATGCATGAAACTGGTTAGCGGATAGTATTCTCATAAGTTCTTCAGGATGTCCTGTGATGACAGCAGAAGCCGGTCTCGAAAGGCTTTTTAACAGCCTGCTTCCGAACGACTGTTCCATATACACATCCGCGCCATGCGAAAGCGAGTAACATGGCGGCCAGCTCTCATCGCCTGTTATATCATACTTAATCAGGATTGCATGCTCCGTAAGTTTTTTAAAATTCGAGCCATAGTCTTCCTTAATCCACCCGCTGCCGCCATATACCTCATTCACAAACCTTGTTGCATTATACCTGTTCAGGTATCCATATTCCTTATATACCTTCATTATTGCAATATCAGGCTCACTTATTATGCCTTTGGATATTATCTCGTTGATATGCGTCCCACTACACCGCACACGCTTATTTCCAACGCTTACGGTCATATCCTGTCTGTATCTGAACGGTGACAGTTCACTCATTTTAGCTCCTCCTCCAAATTAAATGCCCCCTCATCGTCTATGCTCACGTATTCGGATGAGTCATTATTTTCTGAATCCTCAGCCTGGCATTTCCATTGCTGCCCGCCACCCTGAACCGGCTTGTTATTCCTTAAATTAACTGTTGCCTTAACCTCCGGCTGTGAATCGCATCCCACATGGCATCCCACATGTACACTGGCTTCCAAGGTAAATGGAACTGCGGCATTTTCCATGTTCTGTCCCCCTGTCCTTTTGGCATTCAGCTCTGCCGCTTTTCCAGGTTCATACATTTTATGCCAGTCAACTCTGTATCTGTGCACTTTTGCTTTCCTGTGTTCTTCAACAAAATTAACCTTTCCGGCAACAGGAAGCATTGCCGCACCTTTAAGCACAGTAAAAAATGTCACCTCCATAAACTCTTTATATCTTGCGTCGCCGCCCTCCAACCGTTTATCTTTCATCCGGGTGGTTCTCTTTGACATCGTCATAGATGTGTTTTCGACTGATAATGCCTGCTCAGACACCGTATCCTGCTCCTGAAGAGCCATATATTGTCCGCCCATCTTCTCCAGCAGTTCCATTTCTGTTGGAGACATTCGCCCAAAGAAAACCTGATGAGCAGCATTTCCTAGGAGTACATTTCTCATGTATCTGGTCTGTTCATTCTTATCAAGCTGGTCAAGCGTCTGCAGCGCAACACATGTGCTCACCATATACTGCCTGAACATCGTAAAACATTGCTCCATTCTCGGATGCAAAAGAAACGGAAACTCATCAATGTAGTAGTAATGAGGAAGACGCGTCCTCTCATTTCCCTTACGCCGAAGAACCGCGTTATTGAAATTCAGTGCAAAAAACAGTCCAAATGCTGTTGCCTGTGACTGCCCGAGTTCCAGGGCATAATTAACCAGAGTTATCTGCCCCTCTGCCAGAGCCCTGTCCATGTCTACTGTTTTTTCCGCACAGAGCACTGACTTGACAAGCGGATGCATGAGCAGCTCGTTAATTATAATCTTCAGACCGGTAGCCTGTTCGTTAATCTTCTGGGCACTGTCACCAAGCAGCTGCTTCTCGATAATATCTATGATATAGCTGTAGTCTGTACTATCCGGACGACGCTTTAATACATCAAGATATCTTTTGGCACGCCCAAAGTCATTTATAATCCCCTGTACATCTGCCGGAGTCGGCTGCCTGCCATCCACATCCTGCATGGTCAGCTCCAGAAGGATAACTATTGTTGTTGATATGTTACGGTTAAGTGACGTAAAGTACGGATCGCCTTTACCGTTCAGTTCAAATATTGCCTGACATACATCTGCAAATAATGATGCTTTTGAAAATATTTCAATTTTACGCTCAATACCGGACAGCTCAGGATTGATATACAGCGGATTAAAACCCATGAAACTCGGCTTATGCTTGCCATTAATAAGTGTAGGGTCAATTCTGTTAACCTTAATTCCCCTGTTGACTGCATATTCGTATATAGTATCTGCAAATGATGCATTGGGAGCAAGTGTTGTCATCCCTGCGGACCGGATGAGAGATGCTGTTTTCTCGAATTCTCTTTGATTTCTCGGTGTTGTGCCAATAAAGTGGCTCACTGAAAAGTCTGCGTCATCAAAATCATCCTTTAACACAAGTTTTCCTTTTTTTACCATTTTTTTTAATCTGCGTTTAAGTATATCCTCATTTTTGATTTTCCGGTCGAGGTCATTCGCAATTCCAGGAGCGAACACACCCGCTGTCTTGGACGTTCCGGTAGTACCGTCTGCCATGGCATGCAGTGAACGGTCCTCTTCTCTCACTCTTACATATTTTCCGTCTTCCTTGTTTCGAACAATCAGCCAGTCATATTTATATTTTTTCCCCCTGCGTGTATCCCAGTGCCTGTCTATCCTATATGACATTATTGCCTGCCTGTTGTCCTCTGTATTAACAAGACGTACCATCCCATATAGAACTGCTGCAGATGGTACTGCTGCAGCAAGCACTCCCAAAAAGCGTGCAAGTGCAATCACCATTCCAACTGTAATGTCAAGATTGGTTGGTATATGCATCACCAGCGGAACAACAATTGACAACGATATACAGGTAAAAATCAACGCCACATAAATGCAGAAATTTATAACGGCTATGTTAAGGGTTGCTATCTTCCTTCGTCTGTAATTCCAGTAATCATATCTGGTCGACAGTCCCCAGGTTACTGCCGCTCCACCACTCCACAATACTGCATATACTATACTGGTATCAAGAAAAGCCATATCAAGGTATACAGCTGCCATAACAATAGTCGCCAGCATCCATATGGCATGCATTGATATCATTGCCCATATGACTGCGACTACAATTATGGGAAATCGTGGTCTCAGCCATTGGAGCACTATTTTTCTTTTTTCTTTAAAGCTTGGAGTATTGGAACCAGAATAGTCCGTAGTGTCTTCCATGGTGGCTATTCCTGATATATCATAATAGCCTTGTATTTGTGCATCTATTATATCCTTAACGTCATTCATAAAGCCTCCCTCTGTTTATAGTGTACGTATTATTCCAAACTTGTCTCCAACCTGTCAACATAAATTTAAAAAAGCATGCGTATTCTTTATGGAATACGCATGCCCTAAAGCAATCTTTTATTGTTTTTTATTCTTCTCTGCCAGTTTCTTTTCTATGTCGCCGAAGTCATAATCTCTCTGGGTAAAGTTGTTAAATTTGTTTTTGGAAACAGATTCTTTACTCTTAGCTGTATCAAAAACATTGCCCGTGTCCATAATATGGCAGAGCACTGCAGTCTTGCTCTGTATGTTCCGGCTCTGAGCCACTGATACAAGTGCTTTTGATAGAAATGCTATGTTCCTTTTATTTTCATTGTATTTTTTCAAAACTGTCCTGCTTTCATCGTCGGACAATCCGGCTCCACCTAGAATTTCCATGACAACATTATCATCCGAAGCAGGTATCTGTTTTCTTTCAACTGTAACCGCTTCAAGCCTTCTGGTACTCTTTTTTGTAATATGAATAGTAAAGCCCTCTATCTTGCGTCCTTTTTTATAAGGCTCGAACGAGAATTCAAAGTCAATCCCTTCCGTCCCTTCAAAATCATTTCGCGCTTTATCCAGGATTCTTATTTTTACATCCTGCACACGGTATGAAGCCGGGTAGTCAAAATAGCTCTCCATCTCCTCAAGTCCCCATTTAAAAATGCCAGGAGTCGCCCCCGGATATTCAGTAAAATCTTTCATGCTCTCGAGTTTGTAATACATCATTTTAGTATACCCGACGAACTTTGAGCTGATTTTCAGCTGATGGAAGCTGCCATGAGTAATGCCTGCACTTATTGTGAGCATCCTGAAGATTTCTGAAGGAATGAATGATATTGTTGGATCATCTTCATTTTCCTCCATTTCGGATACAGGCGTGTACATTAAAACATTCGCCCAGTTGACATCCATGTTTTTCTTCTTGCCGCTCGGCATTGGCACCTGGAAAGTCATCATCTTGCCGCCGGCTGTCTCAGCGGCTTTATTAACGATTTTTCGGATATAATATTTATTGCTGTAGTCGAAGAAATCTTCGATCTCATTGATATGTATTGTATATGATTTATCATGCGGCTTGCTGCTGACGTATGCGGACAGAATATCAAATAGTACCATTTCGTTATTGTCAAAGTTTTTCCGGACAGCCATTATTACACTATCACACAGATAACTCACCCCTACTCCACCCTTTTTCAGTGGCATGTCATTGGACTGGATTGCCAATAATAATGCCAGGGCTTTTTTTGTATTATCAGCCATTTCATTCATGAATTTAGAAGGATTGAAGTCCTTTTTCTGCAGAAGCTGTACAACGTCAGTGCCTTTGATATCATTAATGGTTAATTTTTCAACCTCCACTTGTTCATCATCCTCCACTGTGGAGGCATTTTCCAGCATAGTAAGATTTTCAGAAACGGTGTCACTATCTTCGGTTTTATATTTTTCAACTTCCAAACTTTAATCCCCCTTTGCAGTATGAATTTATTATATCTCAAAAAAAACATTTTGTCTAACGAAAATGAGGAATACAGTCTGCATTTTCACACTTTGAAAAAAATGTCACCTTTTCATCACTAAAAACTGTTTGTTCAATTACAACCAGTTGTAAATAGATATGTATAAAAATGTATAACTGTATAGCTTAAGCACGGAAAACATTGTATATAAAGGCTTTCCAGTAATTTTAAAGTGACATTTTTTCCGTGAAAAGTGACATTTTTTTCTGAAAAGGTGACATTTTTTTCTGAAAAGGTGACATTTTAGCCAATAAAGTGACAATTTCTTCGAAAAAAACGTCACTTTTCTTTTATACATAGCTAGGCACTTAAAGGTGACATTTTTTTCTGGATGTTATACAAAAAAACGCTGGTTAAAGGTGATATATTATGCTGAATATATGCTCTTTCAGTTATAAAAAAACATTCCAGATATTAAAAGGTGACATTTTTTCCAATGGTTTAAGTATATCAGTTAGGTATTTGACTCAATGCAAAGGTGACATTTTTTTCAATGGTTTAAGTATAGCAATTAGGTGTTTGGCTTAATGCAAAGGTGACATTTTTTTCAGAATATGATGCACACTGTATATCGTTGCATCTCCTTATCATCATTTTGCGATTTGTATATTACTACCATACATAATAAGTATTCGCCATTTGTTGTGATAAATATATAAATTCATTTAGTCCATTACAATGTTGTAGAAATCCGCAGGTGTACTTGTCTGGCATAATCAACCGTCCAATAATGTTATTCAATAGCGTCCAATATTGTATATTCTTGATTTGAACGGAAAATAACGTACAATTCCACTGTACACAAATAAATAGAAAAATGTATTATTTTCAGTGATTGTAGTGTTATATAACGTAACTTGAAAAGCATGCTGCATTACCTATAAAGGAATCTAATGTGAGGAAACATACATAAAACTTGAATTATACTGTCAACTAATATACAATGAAAATTAGAAAGCAGGTAATAAAAAGGTATTATAATTCAGCATTCAACCGTCACATTACATATTAGGAGGAAGAAAATATATGTCAGGAATACTTGTAACAGTCGAAGAATATGCCAACAACAAAGGCGTTACCAAATCTGCAGTTTACAAGCAGATTAAAAGACATGCCGAAGAACTGCAAGGACACATCGAAAGTAAATCGGGTAAAATGTGGCTGGACGAGGAAGCAACAGGACTTCTAGACGAGGCATCCAATAAGTCAGCTCCTGTGCTTGTTGATATGGCAGATAAACAAAGGGCTGAGGAAATTGAGGCTGAAAACGAAGAGCTTAAGAGCCAGTTAGGCATCCTAAGAGAGAAAATGAATAAGCTGATGGAACTAAACATGAGCCTCACAAATGAAAAAATGGCCATGATTGAGGAGTTGACAGCTGCCAAAGCTCTTGTTGAAGAGCACAATAATCTAAAAACCAAGAATGAGCATCTTATAGAAGAAAACACACGAACCCAAATATCACTTGAGGCCGCCATTCATGAGAAAGAGCTGCTTGAAACACAATTAAATACCGTTTCAAGTGAAGTGGAAAGGCTACAAAAAAGAAATTTATGGCAGCGAATCCTAAATAAGTAGAAAGTATAAAAGCAGTCTTAATGGCTGCTTTTTTATTTGATTGCATTATAATACGTTTATAATGCAAAATAGCTTAAAAATATTGATAATATAATGCAAAAAAAATACATAATTTTGTGCATTATAGTTAAAACTATATCAATAATATACACAAGCAACTGCATAGTTATATCAATTATATATCAATATAGTATAAAAAAATTACATAATAATACTTTTTCTATATAATATATGTCACCTATAATGCATTTGGTGTTGACAATGAACGTAAATGAATGTACAATATATATGACACAAATATTTAGGTTTTATAAAAGGCAAATATTTAGAAAGGGAAGCTGCTATATATGGCAGCAAATAAGATAATGGCAAAAACAAAAAAGACTGTATTGATTGTTGCAATTGATCCAGGTTTTTCAGGTTGCAAGATGGTGGTTGGCAATAAGAAGTATCATTTAGGCTTGCCAGTAATACCTTTTACGATTCTTGACATTACTGGACAGGAGGATAAATATACTTCCTTGACTACGAATGACATCATTATTCAGAAGAATAGCCGTGTCTATATGATAGGTGAGAAAGTAAAAAAAGCTTTACTCACTGATACAGTAATGAATCAGGCAAAGACAGACTATGAGAATTTTACTACCAATGTAACTCGCTTTAAAACGGAGCTCTTTGACACTGCACTGGAAGCATGCATCGCATGGGGGCTTTATAATTATCGAAAAGAATATGAGAAAGATTTTGACAGTGCACCGTATGAACTTGAGAATATTGATGATGGGGTAGAGGTAAGGGTAGGAGTCGCACTCCCTCATGCAAACATTAATGAGTTTAATGAAGATATTTATAAATGTGTCGAATGCAGACATAGCTGCAGTATCAGAACCGGTTCTGATACTGTGACGGTTAATTTTACTGTCAAAAAAGATAATTCAAAAGTAGCAAGTCAGACAATCATGGCGCTTCTCAATGAGACAATGAATGATTTAGGACAGGATGTTGATGATAATGTTAAGGATGAATTCTTACCCGCGGTCATCATTGATGCTGGTTATCATACCGTTGGACGAGCACTGCTTACTGAGGCATTAACAATAGAAAAAGATGGTTCCGATACAAAGTTTGCTATGTCAAACGTAAATGAGAGTGCTTCTGAAGAACTTAAGAAGTACAATTTAATTCGTGATGCTGCCACAATAGATGAATTGTATAAGCGTGGACGTACACTTGATGGCACAGTATATAATAACGGTGCAAGAGAAGAAATCGACGTTGACATAGTTGAACTTAAGAATAGAATGGTTCAGCAGAATGTCAACCTTATGATGGATGAATTTTGTAAGACCTATGATGACTTCACCGGAATTAGAAAAATCATAGTAGCAGGCGGCAGTGGGAAGATGTATTATGAGTACATAATCGAATATTTTGAAGATAAAGGCATGAAGAGGGCTAGTTCAAGATGTAATCTTGCAAGTGGTACACTAAATGGTCAGTCAGTAGATCCAGTTATGGCAATTGCCTCCGGGCTTTATAAAACAATGGCTGCAGAAGAGTAGGGAGGTGATTAGATGTCATCTACTATTCAGATGAGGACTACAAACAAGGATATAGTAGTCCGGGCATGGTCAGATGCAGTGGCAGAAAAAGCCACTGTAACCCGTGCTCTGCTCATAAGAACTCTCATCCGGGCTGAAATAGCTGGCAAAGAGTTCTGCATTGGGAAAATACATAAAAGCCGGCTTGATAACCCAGGTTCTCCAAAGAATTATATTATAGTATATAATGCGGAAACAGATAATGATATTGCGGACTGGCTGGCAGAGCTTAAAAAGCGGGGAAATTCTGCACCTAAGCTTATTAAATCGTATATATTAAGACATGTTGAGGTGATTGATGATAATCAGCAGGAATATTTTCCTGATTATCAGGACTGTCTTGAAATAAATAATACATTTGTGTCGTATCAGCCTGTTGTATATGGTAATACGGAAAATGACAGGGCAGATGACAGTGCCTCGCATAATAGTGAAAGTACATGCAAAGAACTAATAGCTGGCGAGACACCATCGAGACTGCTAAAAGAAGAAGAAGAAAAGGAGCAGGGTAGGGAAGTTCCTGAGAAAAGAAAAAGCTCGTTTGCCGGACTTGGCGGGGCTGCGAGAAGATAGAGAAAGTAAGAAAAATACCAGACATGTGGAAATGTTTTCCAATGTCTGGTATTTTCTATTTTATATACATTTTTAATATTTGTTCAATGAATTTATCTCTGAGCTCGTGTTCAAATTTTAAGTTACATGTATCATTTTCAAGATTAAGTAAAGAGCAGAGGAATATAAAGCCATCATCAAATGAATATACGCTTATAGCAGATTCGCATGAGCTTGTTAGACATGCTGCACCATTATATATAACGTTTCCGATATCTTCCATAAGCTGGGCTCTGTAAATGGTATCCTCACTCCAGTGTGTTGAACGGATGCCTGAACATGCCAAATCAGGTATTCCATTGCACATTCTGAGAAGAGTCTCGCCAGTTATGTATTCATCTTTCAGTGTTTCCAACGGCTCCATATTTGAGTGAATGAAGCTGTATGTACCATTGTTCAGTATATCATGTACGTTATATACGGCATCGTTGAGGAGCCCATATGGACAATAATCGTTATTATCATATCCATCATCATCTACTATACATATTACGCTGCTTAAGCCAATGTTAATGATTGTTTCATTGACAAGCGTAAGGCTTTCACCATTATAGCTGTCAGGAATGGCGATTATATGTGACGAAAAGCTCTCAGGAAGCATTTCATCGTGAATGAAGCTGTTCTCTATGTATAAATTGGAAAAGACCTTGTATAAGCCTCTGGGTGCTTCATAGAGCTGGTTATAAGTCTTTAAGACAGTAGCATCTATACCATAGTATTCTCCGGCAATCTGGGTTGCACGGGGATCACATATATGTATTATTCCTGAAGTATTCGAGAAACATCCTGTATATCGTGCACGCACGCATAACCCCCCTCTAAAAATAAAATATGAATGTATTATATCATATCTAATGGCACTTGTCACAGGCAATATATCCCTGCTGCATGGCATCATTTTTAGACATTTCTACAATTTCATTAGATGTCGAAGTAATAACAGAACATGTGCCGGTATGATATTTGGTCCCATTTGCTACAACATAGCATCCATTGGGATTTAAACGGTTATTGCTATAAACTTTCACATTTTTAGCCACAAGATAGCTTTCAAGTGGGCTTAGGGAGCTACTTTCAAGGCTTGTCGCTTCAGGTTTGTCAAAGTGACTGTTTTGTGCCGGCATGCTTATATTAGCAATAATTACATCTGCAATTATAAGTATGCCTATAATCAGGGCAGCTATCTTGAATTTCGTTTTGAAATGAATATGTTTTTTCACTTTTTCCTTCTCTACTTTCTTATAAAATAATTTTTGACAGTTCATCTGCAGACGGAATTCTGTTATGCAGCATGCATACATTATCAAATTCATTACATAGTCTGTCATCATTACAATCGGCAGGGTATATTACTGTTTCGTGCCCTTTATGAAGTATAGTTCCAATATATGCTGCATCTGGATTGTCCGGAAATATAAAAAGTGCTCCGGATGTCCGGCAATAATCCATTATTGCATCCAGAAGGTGGAGTTCCTGCATATCTGAAGCATAAAGTCCGTACTTATTGCTCATAAACAGTACTAGTCTTCCTACAACCTTATACTCGGTGCCATTTTTGTTCCTGCGTTTATATCGAAATCCTGCAGCAATAACTTCTGTCCCGGTGCTAAGGCTTTCTTCGACAGACACTTTGTATGCAGAACAAAATTTCTTGGTAGCACGTTCCAGGACATCATCAAATATAAAAAAATTATATTCTTTATCCTTAAACGAAAATATCAGTCCTTTATCAGATACTTTTCTGAGAGGAGCATAGAAAAAAGATACACCATCTGTATCGATATTCATTTCTGATATGGTTTTAGAAGCTTTATTGAGCCGTATTCGCCGTATTCGTCCAAGAACCGCATTATAGTAGTAACTCCTTGACAGATACACATACCGGTTTTCTTTAATTCTAGACATGTATGTGTCTCTGTTAAGTGTACATATAAAGTTATTTAGATTCAATGCTGCCAGTTTGTCACCTTTGGCATGCTTGACCCGATTCGCTGCTTCGGATGGGATGCTCTCTTGACCGTCTGTTTTTGCATTTGGTCCAGGTTCATTACTTTTTTCATTCTGCTCACTATCTAAGCCTTGGCTATGAGAATAACTCCTGTAATCAAAGCTTAGGTGTGCTCTTACGTCGCCACATTCATCTGCGGCATAAGCCACATTGCGGCTGGAGGCATCACATCTGTCACACCAGGCAGCGTGACTATATCCTAAATGCAGGGGGATAAAGCGAAGGTCTGCACTTATTTTATACTCCAGAGTTATGTCTTTACGACATCCGCAGAACATTCTTATATGCTGGTTCTCGAGTTTGTTTTTGATTGCCGTCCGTTCATTATCATTACAATATTGCGGCCAGACAAATGTCCCGTCGTTCATAATCATTCTTGTTGGCAATAGAATCACCACCTTTACGTTAATAATATTCAAACAATAGGGTATAGGTTAATGTTTCAACCTGTCAAGCTTTAAAAAATTATAATTTGTATTCGACAAAGTGGTTGTCAGTTCCTGATATGAATATTGCTGGTTCAAAATGGTTGTTCAACAGGTCAGAGTAGTATACAAAAATAATGCCACGGCATTGATTGGAACATAATGCATCCGCCCTTGATACTACGGAGGTGAATGCTGCTCTCTTATGCCTGGTGACATATTCAAGGGCAGTCCTGGAATCTTCGCAGACACATATTACAGAGGCACGCATATCCGACAGGCTCCTATCTAACAGATGTCCTATTCTCAGACGCCCTGACAGGCTGTCTGAGATGTTCTCAATAATTATGTTGGCACCTTCAGCATTGATTGTTATGAAAGTTATACCGGTGTATTCAACAGAAGCCGCTGTTTTCCATTGCCGATGTAAACCACTGCAGATAACCTTATAAACGTATGGGACGGAGGAGAGGGCAGTCAGCTTAATAATATCAGCTGTACCATCGACATTAGGTACACAGTGAATGGAGAGACCTTGGTAAATGAATGGTTTTATGTCTTCACAGGTGTCCAATGCTCTCATAATAATCTCGCGACGGTTGCGATAGTGTCTTTCTATCGTAGTTCGATTTTCTTCATCGACCACCAGTTTTTGCTCGGTTTTCATGGCTTCGGCGAGCACAGTTGACAACCGTATGTTGTGTGGAAGTGCAGTAAGCATCTTGAACATGCTGCGGATTTGGCCGGATGAGTTGCTGCCATAATACATAGTTATTGCGTCCAACTTGTCCGCCAGGAAAGCTATAAGTTCCTTAATACTCATTTTATCATGGTTGCATGCACATATTCCGACAAGGATACCTCCATACCGCCTTATGAGCTTCTTCAATTCAGGTGGAATAACCCCGGATGTTTCAGCATTATCAATTACACGTGTAATGTCCATCCCGGTAAACACGGAAAATATAAGTGTCTGATACAATACATTATTGTTATTGGAAAATAAAGTATTGGCATAGTTATTAAGCTTTTCCTTGAGAACAGATATGGACTGTTTGCCCGTGTCCTGCTCAACATATATATGCCGGTCCGCATACTCGAATACGGCATCTATTCTTAACGCCACCTTGTTCTTATCGCATAGTATGTCATTGTCATAGTTCCGTATATATATAATTCCGGTATCCGAGACAGCAACCTCATGTCGGACTATGTATGCGGGCAATCCTTCTGTACGCAGGCTGCTTAATGCAATATGTACATCATTGCTCAGGATACGATGCAGAATATTACTGGTGGCACCTTTGGTTGGGCAATATTCGGCTCCGTCATACAGGCTTGCCAAGGCTGATTCACGCCGCCCTATAAGCATGAAATATCTCTCTATCATTTCAATACATACGTTATATCCTTTTTTTGTCAGTCCGTAATATCGCTTATTTCCATATATAATCCCACTTTCAACTAGTCCCTCCTGCTGCAATTCTGAGAGAAGCTTGCGGACATATGAACTATCTTTATTAATGCTCCATTTAAGATTGCCTAGTTGATATATGAACAATCCTCTGCACACATACATTATGAGTAATATTGTATCTTTACGATGCAGAGGTTCGTAGTGTTGCACTGGTACAGGCTTGGTGATGAATTCTCTGTTGAGGTTGCTCAGAATCGCAACGGTTTCTTCGGTTACTTCTTTGCTTTTAATTACTGTGCTATTCATAATCCTATGTCTCCTTAATATTAACTTATTAAGTAATACATATAAACGTCGCAACCTGTCAAGAGAAGGTATTGTTTATTGTGCAAAATATGAAAAATCCTGTGAAAATGCTACTTTAGTATGCAGCGTTAAAGGCTTGTAAAGTACTGATATTATTAGCTTTTCGATAGAACATCGATGTTTTACAGAATGTTACGGAACATTCCATACTATATAAGGAGGTTTGTGCCAGCTACAAACATGAATGTTATGGCTAAGGAACATAAATGTTACAGCTATTGGAAACATGAATGTTTTCAGTATTATATGCACTAAATAGCATTGTATATAATATAATTTATATATATAATATATACTATAATGCATTAAAATAGCATTATAATTTAAACAACAAAATATAACAAAAAAAAGATTAGCCGGTTCCCCTTGTCTAAGCTTTATAGAAAGGGAAAACCGGTCAATCTTTTGTTAATAATGTATTTACAGGCTCCGGTATCTGGAGAGTGTTTCATCCCACATACCTTGCATGTTCACCAGCAAGGCGTTTTTTTTCGTCATATGGGAGTATGGTCTTAATATCTGTTATCATCACACCATTGTCGCTAAAGGTGCATTCAACCTCAAGAAGCTTTCCCATCATGTCACGAAGCATTGCCGGACTGAAGTTAATAGGCTGGCTGATAATGGTGCCATAGACGTCTTTTAAAGTAAATTTAAAATAACAGTTACCTACATGCTCCGCACAAATGCATAGCAGTTTCATTTTCTCTTTATATCCGCACAGTCCGGTACCATAGAAACGTCTTGATGTAATAGTGCCAAACTTGATAAGCGCCGGATGAAGACTGAACTTGCAACCTTTCAGCAAGTCACTTTGGTAGTTATACCATACCGTATCTTCTTTTCCCGGAGTGATTATATAGTATGGATTATATTCACGCATAAATTGTTCATCAGTCATAGAATAAATCTCATTACACATCTTTTCCTTTTCGCTCTCGCTATATATGCGGTTGCTTAGATTGCGATGAATTATATCTTCTCTGTCCAAATATTTACCATCTGCAGGCATAAGCTGTAACCTCCCTTGTTTTTATATTATGATTATAAGCAGGATATTTTTAAAAATCCATAGGGAAGTAGCTAAAAAAATATAGCATATGAAGCATTACAAATTGTAAATTTATTACAATTTGCATTATGTTATGTATGGATACTTATGGTGTACACAGGTTTACAGTGAGTAAGTTCACGTATAGTCTTGACCGTAATTCGATTGATAATATCAATTACACTGTAAGCATCTTTTTCTTCCGGAATATAGAAAGTCATCCCGTTTGAAGTTTCGGTTAATATCTTAATTTTTTCGTCATAAATATATCTTCCATTATAAAGTTTAATTATAACTGCTCTGGTAATTTCCGGTATGCCAACATCGGAGTTCATATCAAGTTCTATATTCGCTATTGAAAAAATAATACCAGGCACAAGACACTGTGAAACACCATTATCATAGTTGTAATGTATAGCGTATCCGTCATAATCAATAGAAGCATTGCTTACGTATGCATCTGCATCAAGGGACATTGCAATAGCTGTATGATATTTACTTAAATCGAGTAGTTGTGGATTATTCAAAAACCCGGCACACATTGTATACATGTTCTTGTATGCACGTATAAGGTGGTCACCAGTGCCTTTTCCATCCACCAATTTTTTAAGAGTAGCCGCACTCGCCTTATAAACAACATACATATCACACAATGATACTATATTTTGACACATGCACTTCTCAGCGAACAATTTTTGCAGAGCAAAAGGTGAAAGAGTAAGTTTTAATATACCTGCATTTTTGAGCACAGATATTATCTTATCACATACTGCATCAGCTTCTATAAAGTAGAATTGCGCATTAAAACTGCGTTCTTCACAGTTATCGAAGTAGAGCAGCAGACCGGTTGTGTTGTCCATAGTGACCGCATCACATATAATAGTCTTACGGGACGTGAGTTCTTTGAACAGTGTAAGTTCTTCCATATGTTTGTTAGATTCCTGAATAATGACTATTTTCTCGTCCTGTGAAAAAAACTGTTTCTGACATACAATATTTATGCAGGTCAATGGGTCTTCAATACGTTTCATGTATGCCGTGAGGCTTTCAGGTGATGCGGTTTTATCAGGCATTGCCTGTTTTTTTTCTTTATTGGGAGTATCAGTTTGGTCATAATCACTGTCCGTTGTCACTGATAACATATTCTCCATAACCTGTATAGTTGCAGTATCATCGCTGTTCGCGGTATCAATAACCTCACTTGGCTGTTCGATCTGAACCATATCTTCCATAATCATAGATTTTGGCACAGGAGAGTAGGGGAGATGGTCAACTTTTTCATTGTTGTCTTCTTCACCTAAAAACAGAGTAGTAAGGTCTGCTGGAATTTCAGCAGGTGGAGAAGCCGGCAGGGTGGAAACAGAAGTATTACCAGTTTTCTTCCTCTTTTTCTGGGTTTTCTCACATGCTCTGCCTTCAAAAAATGGGATGTATTTTTTCCCTTGTTCTTTCTTCAGTTTTTCTACGATACGCTTAAAACTAATTATATCTATATTATTTGAACCACTAATGTCACGCCTGAATAGGTCTATGCATTTGGTAATTTCGCCTGTTGTCATGAGCCTTGTTATGCTGGGCGATGAATAAAATGTATTTACCTTCACATTTGTAAGCTGAACCGTAAGTATATTCTCAATAAACCACTCAAGCTGCTCATAGCCAAGCCATGAAGATGATGAACTCAGGAGTATGGACATATATGGGACGCAGACCCCATTATCAGGAGAGTCATCTGCAATAACTTCTATCATACTATTCATCTGAAGCTTGGCATTATACACAATATCCAGGTATGGGGCAGATGGTGTTATTGTTCCGGTTGTGTTAGTACAGTTATATATAGCTCTTATTATCTCTTTTTCTTCATTAACATACAAATTTTTATAATTTGTGCTGTATGGGCACAGATAGCATTCGTTAAGTGTGTTGATACCGAATAAGGGCGGTAGTTCCTCACATGTCTGAACATGATGTGAATTCTGCAGACAGTCATCAATCAGCTTTTCAAAGTCTTCCTTGGAAATTTCACCCAGATAATGACCGCTTACACAGCCACGCTGAGTGAACATTATACCGAGCAGCAGTCTTAATTTTGCCGTATCGACACAATCGAAGTGCTTGGCAATGTCACAATACATTTGCAGCTTCTGTGTAGGTTTCAGAGCATCTCCCATATGCTCAATGCACTGATATGGCATTTTGCGTGCATAAAAGTCCATTTCGTACCTCCAGTGTTATTTTCTTTCCTTTGACTCAACGATAATCTTACCTATTTCGATGCTGTTTCTTAAGCTGTTCACAATGACAAGCTTGGAATTATCATCGAGAGGGCACCCATCAAAATTCTCGCAGGTCATAATATCATATATTGTGTTTTCAAGTTTATCCTTAACATCATTGATATTATGATATGAAATATCTCTGCTCCTGCTGTTAGTGTTACATAGCAGATAATCCGTAGATACATTATAGAGTCTTGCCAGCTCGTTCAGGCGGTTTAGTGGAATACTTGATTGTCCGGATTCATAAGCTGCAATTGCTGTACGACTTACTCCTAGAATGTCAGCAAGCTGTGACTGGGTATAATTATATTCCTTCCTAAGCTCCAATAATCGGGTAGTTATATTCATTATGCATACACCTCGTTTAAACTAAAGGCATTATCCCCAATATTTCGTCAACCTGTCAAGATTTTTTTATCTGACCTAGACTTTCGTATTTTTTTCGGTATAATAAAGATATAAAATATTATACACTAAATAAAGGATGGTAAAAAGTATGAGTAAAAATAGTGCTGAATTTTCAGAAAGTAAAAAAGAAAATACGAATATAGAAGAACCTCAAGAAAGAAAAGAATGTACAAAAATTGAAGAATCTCAAATAAAAGACGGAGAAGATAAAAAAGAAAACATATTAAAATCACGAAAATTTTGGGTCAGTGTTAATCTGGGATTGCTTATTATGGCAGTAATCGTTACATATATAGGTATAGTAAAAATGGATAATGTCAAATTGCATCTCGGAGCAGTGCTGAGTGCATTATGGCTTTTTTCAATATCAATGCTGGATGATGATCCGGATAATGCGGCGAGAAAAATTGGAGTTAATATACTTAAGATTTCTTTCTGTGTAGTACTTATAGGAGTGTCATATTGCATTTTATGGATAAACAGTTTTAATTTATTTGTGAATATACTTGGATGTTTAGCTGGAGTTGTGGGATTTATACTTATGTGGGTTATACTTTTAGATTTATTAAAAAATTTTATTGATATTATCAAGGTGGTGCAAAAAAAGATTTTTCCTAAAACTGCAGAAACCGTATCAGGAATAAAAAATGTATTAGAATTTATTACGGCATTTGTTATTGCATGTAGTGGATTTTTAAGTGCAATATATGCATTCATACAAGTTTTAAACAAATTTATAAAATAAGGGTAACCTATGAAATTATAAGCTTTATTACTAGAAGAGCATGTAAACAACTATTCGCTAAACGCAAGTTTAACGAATAGTTGTATCAAAAAAGATAAAAAGGACTATACTTTTCATATGTATAAATAGCATCTAACAGATTTTAATTTCCGTTAGATGCTAATGTTGCATTATTCAGTAAATATTGTGAACTTGTCACAACGCATTCTCTTTTCGCTTGGTGCGACACGTTCATAACCTGGTACTGGACATAATCCGACCACTTTACCCGGATATGCCTGTGCTGCAATTATTGAACCAACTATTACAAGCCTATCAGGGCATTCAGTTCCTTTGAATGTATCTTCAATATCTCTGATAGCCTCCGTTCCTTCGGGAGTACTAATAAAAACAGTTTTAACGAATAAATCGTTTACTGCTTTTTCTTCTGCTTTTGCATTGATAAGAACACTTGTTGGAACTGTTACGAGTTCTCCATTGGTATCTTCCATTGTGAGTGGATGCGGAGTTGTATTTAACACACAAACTCCATTTGAAAATCTTATAGCTGTTCCGATTCCTTTTAATGTTAATTCTGTCATAATTTCTCCTTCGGCTCTTGATATTATCTCCACCGACCGCATATTGCGGTTTTTATTAATTTTCCTCGAGGTCAATGTAGGCTGCGATCTCCTCGAATCGGCTACCTATAATTTCTGGTGCCTCACCATCCCAGAACGCCTGTCTAGCGTCTAGGATGGCATTTTTAAGCCATTCTATTTCTTCCTGGATAGCTTCGAGCATTCCAATTGCCTGCTCAGCATTTCCTGAGTTGGATGGGGTCGCCATCCAGTTTATTATTGACTTAACCTCTTCTAACTCAGGTGATTTTTTACTTAATTTCATAATTACTCCTTCTCCTATTTCACGCATAGGTGCAGTGGTGAGGGTTATTCGGAAAGTTCAAATGTGCCTTCTTTTGTACATTCTGCTTTCCATTTCTCGAAAGTCTCTCTATCGAGAATGTGTCCTGTTGCTGAGCGGTTGCCTATTTTTATACATCCCAATCGGATGAATTTCGGGCAAGGGTGTATAGAGTATCCTCCTTTATTTTTGCAGCTCCTTTAATTTTCGCCCTCCTTTTATAGATAGATTAAATCAGAATGTGTCTGAGGATGGTGAATTGGATGTAAAAATTCAGGAACTTCGTAAAGAACGTATTAAATTACAGACAGCAAATATTGAGAGATTATCCATACATAGATTCCTTCACTTCTGCACCAAATAGCTGAGGGTATTTTGATATCAGTATATTGGCGTAATGATTGACAAGCATTAGGCGAAAAGGAATTGATACAAACTGCACTTCGTAACCTAATAAGCACTCGCTGTCACTTGCACTCAGAACATTTCCGCATGTATATCTGTTGTTTATGATTTCACCATCATAAACATAAAACTCAGAAATGTAAAATTTGCAGATCCATTTAGGCAGGTACGTCATGAACTTAACAGCAGCAGATTCATCCTTTAGTATATCAGAATTTTTAATTATTGTATATATTCTGGTGATCAAGTCATTTGCCTGCACAACAAAAGCCTTATCCACACAATCCTCAAATTTCCGTTTATCTTCCGGATCCAATGATACAGCAGCCATAAATTCCGTTCTGTTAGTACTAAATGAAATGAATCTCCATCCGAGATTATCGAACAGAGCCGACAAATAATCCTCGAAGTTATTATTAAAAATGCAGCACTCATACGCATCGTAGCTGTCATTATCAAGAATATTCTCCAAAGACATATTGCTGAATGGTATATCAGATGAGCAATAGTTATCTACAAAAGCCATCTTAAGATGCGCATCAATTGTTTTGATGTCAAATTCCAGAAGCTTTCTTCTCGCCCATTCTAAACGGGCAAGAAGATTGATAGTGGATATAAGTGAGGGACATTCAGGATCGTAAAATTCGCAATCATCATCCCACTTCATAGTAATATTACATATTTCCTCTAATTTATTTAATTTATCATTCATCGCATGAGACCTCGTACTTTCTAAACAAACATGAGTATTTGAATGTATCGAATACAATCATTCCTCCATCTATTTGATGCTCTGATATAAGTTTTGCAGCTATTGTAAGCAGAATATTTGCTGCAAAGCAGTTAGTAGCAAGATGCTGTGGATGATGAATATTGACTGCTCCACAACTTTCTTCTGATTTTCTTTTCTTTCGGCTTTTCATGACCTCTGGAAAGTAAAATTTTCTCGATGGAGATATGGTTTGGCGATCAAGCCGTATTCCAATGACCACTTCTCCTTCTGATAGTTCATTAGCAGCATCGATATAGATAAGCGACGGACTCAAAGAAAAAAATTTTTCCATCACCTGGCGGCATCGATGATTATCGCAGCATCCAATCAGCACATTTATTACCTGATGTTTTTCACCATTTCTTTGAAAATGTCCTGAATGCGAGAATATACTCCATACGTTTTTTAGATCATCAACTGTATCCATGTAGTGCGGGTATGCTGTAACCTCAAACGAATAGGTTTCCTCGATGGCAGCCGCAAGGGCAACAGCTTTGTTAAGCAGAAGTTCGCTGCTGACAAATGGCTGTCTGGCAATATTGCTTTCTTCAACATGGTCGCCATCAACAAGGATGACCTGAGCTGATGATTCATAGCCGTTTGATAAGAACTGGGACAATCTGGCTGCAAAGTTTCCGCCGGTTCCCCCGCATCCTATAATGCATATATTATAATAAAAATTCATTGTAACCTCCATAAAATTAAAAAGAAAAAGCTCCACTGTGATGTGAAGCTTTTTCTAGCACTTAATAATTTAAACAGTATAAACATTCTCTATACTAAGGTTATTGGATTTAAGATGCTTTTTTTCGAATATCTCATGATATGATACAGGAACAAAGTATCCACCGGTGCCTGCCCTTAATAGGAACTGTGGTCTTTTCTCAAAGTCGCCCATAACTCCATATAGTCTCGTTCCTTTTTCATCAGCATTATCCACTAATGAAAAAAGGCACTATATGTACCATGCGAATGAACATCAGCAATCAGCCAGTCTGAATGTTCACGTAAAGTGTCCCTTTCAAAATTTACTGAATCTGTGAATACATACTGTTTTGGTACATACCAGTAGTATTCCTTTGTTTCAGGTTTCCAGAAAAGCTGTAAAGCAGATTCGGTACCATGTTCAGCATAAACCCTGTTGAAAAAAGAATATGCATCATACAGCAGACTGCTTGGGATTTTAGGCAGGTTTAATTTAAACCATCCTTTTCCATCCTGATTCATTGAAACGAAAAATTCTCCCCATGGCAGTACCTCATGTCTGAATTTTGTGCCCTCCGATTCCTCGTGGGACAGAGAGTATTGTCCACAGGCTCCCTTTGATGAACTTTTCAATATCGCAATCAGGAGATTTTTATTTTCCTTACTTGCATAATCAAAAGTAGTTCTGTCAACGGTATACTCCGGGTATCCCTGTGCGATAAGATAACTGCACAGCTGATCCTTTGAAACTTTCTTGTTGCCACCAAACAATTCGGGATGCAGGTCAAACTTTCTCCATACCAGAGATAATACAACCTGGCCTGATGATATGTCATACCAATCTTTTGTAGGGGCAGCTGAAACGCTTTTCTTCTCGTTGTCAAGAACAGCGATATAACCTGTCTCCCTCACATAAATTTTAAATTCAGAGGCAGCTTTACCGAAGAGCCTATTAAGAATTTCTGTTTCATCGGTATCTGAGTCTATAGGATAAGAACCTATCCCGGGTATGAACAGATTTTTTTCAATATCATCTGATTCACTTTTCTCCTCGTCACTACACTGAGTAACGACCGGGATAAGATATTCACCATCATTTACGTAAGCTATCTGGCAACCGCTAAAACCATTTTCAGATAGCATTTCCGATATTTCCTCATACTTTAAAAATGTATTTGGAATAATGGTGCTTCCTATCTTGATATCCTTATCCTTACTGGTGTCTATACTTCCTTTAGCTATTGTATCTGACAGTTTGAATTTTCCTACCAGTATACTTTCACTACTGTCATGCAGTTCACTCCATGACAAATAAGAGCCGTATTTTTCACACAGCTCTGACTCAGTAATTTTATTTTTTCCCTCTACAGATAATGTTTCAGGTAAGTGATAAGGGATTACCACTTTTGAAGGTAGTGAAAAAAATTTGACACCGTCCTTCTTTTTAGCTGTATCCTTTTTCACCTTTTTAGTGACCGGTGTTTTCTGCTCCTCTTCTTCCGGGGTCAAACCCATTAATGAGAATAAATCCATTTTTATTTCCTCCTAAAAAATACCCTGAAAATCAGGGCTAATAATTATAATAATTCTTCAATGCTCATTCCGGGTATCGGAACAAGCCACTCTGGTGGAAAACTTTCTTTCCCATCAAGTAAATCATACATGTTAGATAAAACTCCAACTTTGTAATTTACGTATGAATTGCTCCACAAATCATTATTTGTGGCTAATTCATAAAACTTCCTTGCAGCATTCTCGCTGTCCTTAAGAGAATTAACAGCTGGATGCTGATATCTGCCCCAGCATATTTTCCCGTCATTATAAACATTGCCATAAGGATAATGACATAATGTTTTATCATACTGGATGGCATATACCCTGGACTCATTAAGCTCTCCAGTCTTGTACTTCAGTACAAAACATAGTTCAGGATAGGGAATGCTTCTATATAGCTTCCCCATAAACTGTACCGGACAGCTAAGGGCTTTGATTCTGAGGACTACTTTGTAGTTTTTGGAATCAGAAAAGTTAGCTGATACATAACCTTCCGGTATTTCTCCCAATGGCTCACCATTTGAAATCTCAAGCCCCTGAAGAAGCCTGATTAAACTAATGACTGGCATTGTCTTAACCTTGGCAGTCCCGTCTGAGTATTTCATACAGATGTCTGCCCTGGCAGTATCGTTGAGAATAGTGATTGTTGTACTTTCACATGTTCTCATAAGCAAGTTCCTCCTTAAATTAAATGTCTGTGTCCGCATGACGCTGCACTATTTACTAATGTTGTAATGCGTTCATGCATCTTAGCATTTGTGTTGTAGTCAGCAACTGCCTGTGGAATATCCATGGCAAGCTGTTCTACTTCTTCATCCGTCATCCCATCAAATGAAATATTCTCATGGATGATACGGATAAAAAAATTGAAAAGCTTCTGCTGTTTCTCAAACTTTGCATCAGTCTTGTTCTCATCAAGCAATGCAAATAAAGCCAGTGCTGCCTCACTATTGTCCATAAAGATCCTCCTTTCGCCGATAAATGGCTTAATTATTTTTGGCATAAAAAAAACACCAGAATCTGTTCTGATGTTGTTAAACGCCTATAACTACTCCTCCATAAATAAATTTCCAGTACCGCATGGTACAAAACCGAATGAAGAATTAACTTCATTCTGTATAAAAATAAAATAAAAGAGGTATGTAGTTATATTAGCATAGATGCAGCATATTATCAACATAAAAATAGAGCCAGTAACCGGGATATTTCTCGGTTACTGGCTCTAAAGATTATAATAGATTGATTTTCCTAGTTAGCAGTATGCAATTATGGAATTTTTGTAACAACGGCACACACTATAGGAAATATAATGGCATCCAGCGCCATTGCAAGACAGAAAGAAAGCAGGAAACTCGCTCCCCCAGCCATAAACTGCAGGGTAGCTAAAAAAATAATTCCTGCAGTAAAAAATATTTTTATGAATAGTTTAAAACATTCTGTAAATCTTAACATATTAAGATATCCTCCGTAAATTTAGACATTTTTTCCTTGACGACAATAGAGTATAGCTGTGAAAGTTCACGTTTAATACTATTGTCTGGAGATATTTTTAGTTCATTGAGCAGCATATCGATGAGTCTCCGGCACAGCGATATAGGATTTACACAAAAGCATCCATCCCAACAATCGTAAACAAGAAAGTTATTTTCTGTTACATACAGGCTGCTGTGATAGCGTTCAAGTGCTATTTCAACCAGAATATTGCAGTCAGTTACGGTCAACGACCGATACTGGCCAAGTGACCCAATGAAAGCATATAATTCTGTACCTTTACAGATTTCTCTACTCATACGTCCTCCTAACATGGTCCACCGGCGGAACCGTGAAATGCCCCGGCCGGATATTCCCATTTATCGCAAAATACATCTTGAGCAGTAAAATGCCCTGTGAGAAGCTGCTCAAGTGCAGTATGGTTAGAATGCACAACGCAGCTTCTGGCACCATCCATGTAAGTTGAAAGATCCAATTTATTGTCAAGTGTAAATCCGAGAGTCTTTTCGTCTGCAATGACCTTTTCAACTTCTTCCGGAAACAGTTCCTTAATACCCTGCCAATGGGATGGAAGGGAAAATATACACATCATGCAGCTCATTCTGTTCCAACCGCATGAATATGCGGGAGATGGTGTTATTTTCCATCTTTTGATTATCTCCCACACATCCTTTTCGGACCATTCAATAACAGGTCTCCATGTGTGATAAATGCGGTGTTTCCGCACACTTGCTGCCCTGTGCATTTCCACCTCATTATATTTGGTTCTACCTGCAGATTCTCCCCGGCGTTCTCCGGAAACAATTAAAATTTTTGTATCCTTTACAATTCTGGTAAATGAGAAGTCAGCATTGAGTTTTTCCTCAACGCCACCAAAAATCTGGTAATCTGATAGAAGCTCCAGATTTCTTAATATGGATTCAGCCACCATAATTTTAAGATATGCTGAGCACCATCTTCCACTTGTTGCTGCACCTTTGGCGGGGAATTTATACCTGTATCCTATGGATACAAGCTGCTTTTCATAGCGTTCTCTTTCATCAGCCGACAAATCAGGGTCGGCAAGGAGAAGCTTTAATGCCTCACTCTGGAGCTGCTTTTCCGACATCGGCGTATGTTTAATCTCACCATTGTCCTCAAAAAACACTCCACCGGATGCTCCCTTTCTATACACCTCACGCCAGAATCCGCCCTCCCTGTAGCTGACTCTTAGCTTTATTCCTAGGTAATCAGCTATTGCCTGGCAGTAGTTCTGTGTAACCGGCCAGTCCATCCGGCGGTCACTGCCTCCATCTATATTATGATGCCACAATTCTAGCTTATTTTTTGGCACCCCAAGCTCAAGCAGATGAAGAATGCATGCCAGGGAATCTTTTCCTCCTGAAAACATAATTATTATTTTATCGTAATCTTCCAACGGAAAAAGACTGCCAAGATACATTCCTTTTTCATACGCAGTCTCATTCTTAGAGGCGATTTCAGGATGAATAATAATTCTGTCCCCATAAATAGGACAACACTTTTTACCATAAGTTACCGGTGTGTCAATGTTACAATCAATATCGCGAATCAACTGTAGCTTCCTCCTTTCGATAAAAAAAAAGGAACCAGAAAAAATTTCTGGTTCCAAGCATTTCATAAGTTAACGATATTATGCCTCAATACGTTCAAGCAGCCATTCAATGAATGACTTATATATATGTCCTGACTGAAATTTTAGTATCAATCTGTCGACAGTCCATACTGTAAGAAAGGCTAGATATACACCACACCCTATGATGAGACCGTCAAAGTACCCGGACTGTTTAAGCAGGCTGCTCCAGGATTCCCTGTACATGCATATATTTAAAACTATATATGCAGCATAAGACACTGCAAAAACGAGTACTCTTGTGAGTACATTGATAAGCACAATAATAAATTTTTTCATATCCAATCCTCCATTAAATTAAATTAATTAATCTTGATGCAGTTGTAACTGTTATCAGTTCTGCATTTTTTCCTTCTTTGATGGAATTTACTGATTGCTGCAGTATGTCCATCATCATATAAATTTTCTGAACTGAGAGCTCTTTAGAAAATGCAAAAGCTGCAGCATTCACATTGAGCCGGCCCGAAATCTCTTTTTCCGATAGTCCCATCTGCCGGCACATGCACGCCTTATATCCAATACGTGCATTGCGAAGCATGAGCGACAATATGCCAATGTCATCGCTGTCAAGACTATGGTACTCCTTCAAAAATCCGGTAATATCCTTTTGTAGAATATACCCGAAAAGATTCCATATCTGCCCAGATTCATTCCTGTGCAAGATATTTCTGATTTCTTTTTCTGATATTTTTTGTCCTGATAATGTCAGCTGTGATAGATATATATTCAGCGTATCAAGTGATACATCATCATCACTGGCATACCCGGACTGCTCGATGAAATACCTGAGACAATCGTCTGACATTATGTCAGGCTTTACAGCACCTCTTAGTGCCTTATACAGCTCAGAACTGCTGTATTTTGGCAGTTCCTTTGAGTTTGTTTTAAGAAGACTGAACACCTTCGACCGCACATCAACACGGTCTGCGACGATGTAAACCTGTGCATTGGGTGTATCTTTAATAAAAGTGTACAGGCTGTCATCTGCTTTTAATTCGGGCAAACGCAAAATAATAACCCTGTTTCCGCCAAGCATTGATGAGCAGCCTGCGAAATCCCGCACACTTTCTGAGAATGTGTCCGTCTCCAGCAAATCAAAATCAGGATACTGACAAGATTTGCGAATTTTATCCGAGATGATACCAAGACGAACTTTCTCAGGTCCATAGTAAAGAAATACAGCCATAAAAACCTCCTTTTAACCATACACTGCAACTGTATTATTGAAAACCCCGGCAAGCGGGGCATCAGACAGTGGTGATATAAATATAAATAAATCTCTCTTCGCCCTTGACATCGCCACGAATAGAAGTCTGCGGCTTTCGTCATCTGCGGAGAAGTCCTCAAGATTAACAATGATGACACAAGGAAATTCCTTTCCTTTGGCATCATGGGCAGTAAGCAGATTCACAGATGTGATATCTACTCCATACTCTACCCTCGCGGTATCAGAGAAAATAATCATATTCTGCATAGTCATGTACATATCGGCTATGCTTTTACAATTATCATTGCAAACGGCTTCCATAATAGAGTCGATTGCAGGGTGGTTTGAGAAGCCAAATGCCCTTTTACATACCGTTCGGCATAAATCCTCTGCTGAGATGGTATATTTAGAAAACTCAACCATCGAAGCTATTTTATATAAAGCTTCATGCAGAGGGCTGTCATGTTTATGAGCGGATATTTCTGAAACATCAAAACCGGACAGTATCCCGCTGTCAATGAAATTTTGATATAGCGTTTTACTCCACCATATTTTTTGCAGCTCATTGTCTGGAATGCCCAGAAACCTAAGCAGTCTGTACATGCTCTTGTCCTCATCGTAACCACTGTACTTTAGGTTAAGAACATCATACAATGTCAAAAAAACAGTATCATGAATCAGATACTGTTTAGCCGGACGGTGCTTTATTCTGTTTTCCAGAAGCATGCTCGATACCCCTTCAAGTACTTTATTAGTACGTCCAAGGATGGCTATTTCACCTTCTTTATACCCACCCGAGAGTAAACGCTGTACCAGCTTCGGAACATCCTTGACTGAACAGTTCCTTAGAAGTGCTGGCTTCATGCTGCTTGTGTGGTGGGCTATGAATGCCTTGCTTTCGCGGTCAGGAATATCTTCGAGGCATTTGGATGCAGCCTGAAGGACTTCCTGAGATGAACGGAAATTGTCGGACATGTACACTTTACGCGCGTTAGGGAAATCACTGCAAAAATTCAGCAGAAATTTTTTATCTCCACCTCTCCATCGGTATACCGCCTGGTCATCATCACCGACAACCACAAGATTCTCGTGATATCCGGCGATATTGTAGAGCATTTTTGCCTGTGCCTCATTCGTATCCTGATACTCGTCAACCATGATATATCGATAACACTCGGATAGTTCTCTGGCATATTCCGGATGTTTCTCGAACACTTCATTACAATGGGACACCTGTTCATCATAAGTAATACAGTCCCTGGTCGCTTCCGTGTACTTTGAATATACATCAAGAATGTTCTCAACATCCTTATCTGCATACTCTTTCTTAAAATTCTCAGTCCCATTGGTATCAATGTAACTGAACCACTGGGAGAGCATATTGATGAGACCATACTTGCTGGCAGCCCCATCATAAGATACTCCGTGAATTATAGGGGTGCCATCATTGTCAAGTATCTTCTTTATCTCAGACAGTTTCCTGCCATCCGTAAGAAGTGTTGTACATTTCTTGGATGCATATTTGCGTAAAATACTTGCCCCCAAAGCATTAAATGTCATAATAACCGGAAGCACCGGAACCCGGTCTTTCAGTCGTTCCCTGATTTCTTCACAGGCTTTCAGTGTGAAGGATATTATGAGAATTTTTTCAGCGGGGATACCGGACATAATCATATGTACGGTTCTCTCCACAATGACCCGGGTCTTTCCCGCACCTGGAATGGCAATGACACTCATAGGACCATCCTGATGCTCAATGACCTGAAGCTGGGCATCGGTAAATCTGGCAGCACCATCAGAGGCTTTTAGTTCCTCTGCATGGCGTACTGCCTGTTCTGCAGGTGCATTAGCACTGCTGTATAATTCTTCTTCGCTTGGCGGAGCAAGATGCTCTGTACAATATGAAGAATGAATACAATTGCTGCAGGAAGTTTTCTTGCCAATTATCTGGCAGCATCTTAGCAGTTCAGCTTTTGCAAGCTGGGCATCCATATTATATTTAACAGAGATGATATTTTTTCCGGGTGCCGATTCGTATGCAGCAAGCGTACCCGCCCTGTCTTCCTTGGATGTAAGGCTCCACAATTCTGTGTATGCCTCCGGATACTCTTCAGCCATGGAAGCACGCATTGCGAGCAGCTCGGGACTATATATAGCCCTTGTTTCATCGTTTTGTCCCCTGTACGAATAAGAGAGAGCTTTTGAAACAACCTTAACCAGACGTACTTCATTCTCTTTCTCAAGAATGAAATCGCATCTGTCCTTTACGATTCCAAAAGAAAATGCATCCGTTCCCACATTGCCATACTTTGGGTCTGATGCATAATCAACACACACAGGATAATCTGTTTTTTTAATCCTATAGCCTTGTTCCATAAGATAATTCCTGAAACGAATTATCTTGTTTGCTAATAAATCAGCCCACACACCAGCTGCAGCCTGCACGTCAAACCACTCTGGTTTGACATTGCTGTGTATATAAGCTTTTATCTCTTCATCATCAGTTTTAATGTTTGTTTTGAGAAGAGACAACACTTTTTTATAAAAACAATTTTTTTCAGACTCAGGTGTAATTAAGTGTAAGCCACTCATCTGAAGTGACTTTGCACAGCCTCGAGCCCTTTTTAGTTCTCCGGGTGTAACAACCGGAATATGAGTCATGCTCATAAACATCCTCCTTTCGCCGATAAATGGCTTATTAAATTATTTTTGGCATAAAAAAACACCAGAATCTGATCTGATGTTGTTAAACGCCTATAACTACTCCTCCTTAAATTTCCAGTACCTGTGGTACAAAACCGAATGAAGAATTAACTTCATTCTGTATAAAAATAAAATAAAAGAAGTATGTAGTTATATTACCACAAAAAATTGGTAATGTAAAGAATGTGGAATGTCAATTCAAAAAATATAAAAATCAAGCCTACAACATATTGGGATTCTTTCCTGATGTTTTATGTATGATTCTTACTTTTTTCTTTTGAAAAATATTTAATGGCTACAAGGCACAAGATAATATCAAGTACAAGTCCGGCTACCACTATGGTGCAGAAAACATAGAACCGTTTTTCACACAGAACAAGCAGGTTGCAGCTGTACAGGATATATATGCAACCCACCATAATTGCCAGCAAGACAAGGGCAGTATATAGATTATATTTAACTATTTGAATGTAATTCATTTTCACCTCTAATTAGGGACTACACGGATATTGCTGTAGTCGTCAGACACAATGTTTATTTTCTGTGCGGCTCCAGTGTAGCGGTAAGCCCACCTTTCGTTGATACCTAGATACCGTGCTGTTTCAGGGCCGGGAGAGCCGCAGGCAAGCATGTAAGTTATACCGGCATTACGTATGTCATTCATCGTGAAGCCAAAGTCACATGCAGATGCAGCTTTTTCATACCGTTTCTGGAATGCCCGTATCTGCATCGGTTCATTCTGAGAATTAATGAATAATGTACCTGATGTGGATTCATGGGCAACTATATAGTTATTAATAATCGTACGTATATCTTCAGGTACAACTATATGTCTGGTATATCCCCTTTTTGTAATAGCAAGAAGCATAGTGTCATCTTCTTCCAGGATGAAGTCGGCTCTTTTTATACCTATGCATTCGCCTGATGTGAGGGAGCATCTTAGTATTAGTGAGAGCCCCATATATAACTCATCATCTGATTTGACAAAGTCCAGCAGTTTATTAATTGTATCGAGCTTAGGAATGGAAGCCAATGCAACTGACTTTCCTGCTGAAGGGAAGACGCAGTTCTCAAATGGATTCACATAATACACACCGTATATTTCTGTGTTATCGGCTATATAGGAAGCCACAGAACGCACGCGAGCGAACTCTGCTGAGGCATAGTTTTCGCTGTATTTTCCAGATATAACAAGCTGCATAAGGTAAGCTGCATAAGCCTTAACGTCATCCATTTCCAGATTCATATAATTTTTCTGGCAATGTTCGGTGATAAAGGAACAGCTTCGCTTATATGCTCGTACAGAGTCGGCAGATTTAAGCCGCGCAAGAAAATCTGGAAGTATTTTTTCATTGAATATATCTGCCATTTTATTATTCCGACCGTATGAATGCGGTTCTGTCCTTTCATATAATAATCTGTATTGATTATAGCATTATATACACTTTTATGCAATCATATGTTCTTTTAGGATTATGTATATATATATTACTTTTTATATTTTTGATACTTTAAATACTTTAGATTTACTGCAAACCCTTATAATATAAGGCTTTGAAGTAATCGATTCGGACAAAAGGTGCAAGAAATTCAGACAAAAGGTGCAAGTAGTTCGGACAGAAGGTGCAACCGGTTCGGACAAAAGGTGCAAGTATTATGCCGCAAAAAATCCCCATCTGCAACAGAATGGGGATTATAAAAAAAGGAGAGCCTTATTCCTGCAATAATATTCCTGAATAAGGCTGCTGCCAGCACCGTTGATATGGAAGGAATGGCAGTCCCGGTGCTGTTATTATTATAATATGAAGAAGTTAGGCATTATGTAAATCCAGATGTACATCCAGTGCTGTCGAATTAGCTGCAGCAGTCTGGTATTTTTCGAGGGATTTTTTTTCCTTTATGCTGAAATTAAGTGATGACACTGAATAACCGTCCCTATGGGCACTGCAGGTTATTATTATATCGCTATATGTATTTATGTCGTTCATTGCCGGGTTCAACACACGCTTCTCAAAGTCGCAGAAGTAAGGATACTTAGTGCTGCAGCCCAGTTTTTTACGAAGGCTGGCATAATCTATGCTGAAGTTATAGATTCCCGCATAGCTTCTACACAACAAGTACAAGCCGAAAGAATATGAGCTTGACATTCTCAGCGTGTATATGAGGGTAATACGTGTGGTATTTTCGATAAGGTTTAATATGTAAGGAGTAATGTCCTCATCAAATTTGACGCGGATATTTCCGCTTGCCCGGCTGTCCCATACTTTGGCGAGTATACTTACGGTTACGTAGTTTTCGTTACCTTTGTCAAGCCAGAATGACTTGTCACGAAGGTTTTTGGCTGCCTTGCGGATTGAATTATAATTCTTTCCAGAAGCAGAACAAAGACCAAGGACATCACATAATTCGCCAATATTGAAGTTATATTCAACAGCCTGGATGTCAGAAGCATCTTTGGGCGGTTTTACTAGGGACAATATATATAAGAATACTCTGTATTCAAGAGATGTTAATTGTGGGAGAAGTGCATCTTGTATTAGCTTATTTGATACCACAGCGCGATATTCCCGGGCTTTGTGTATGCGTATGATTTTGTCTCCAGATGTTTTCATTTGTTACTGCCTCCTTGACTGTGAGAGTATTGTGTAGGATAGCGTCTCAACCTGTCAACATTTTTTTTGATAATATTCAAAGTACATATATGGTACGGGATATGTCATATATTTACGAACCACACATCTTTCGCTTTTTGTTATTTTTTTTGATGTGAGAGTTGTTTTTCTTTCGTTTTCCTTCTTTCCTCTTTTTGCGTGCTGAGGCACGTAGATGGGTTAACAAGTGGTGAAATATAGAATATGGAAGTTTTAATATATGTTTGTATCATTTAAATTGCTTGGTTTGGAAACACTGGTTCGTAAATATATGATATACCCCGAAACATCAACGTAAAAGAAAAAACATAGGGCAATTTTCATTACCCTATGTTTCTTGTATAAAAGACCAAGCGCAACTAACGCGTCCTAAACAAGTGGTAATTCCAACACGATGTCCCCCTGTTCGAGAACATCTGTCGCAAGTGTGAGCTTTCTTAAATCTCTATCGTAATAGTAGACATGATTAGAAAGTCTCTCTGTTGGCGATACACACTGCATGTTCGCCTGGTTTACCAACTCTGCCAGTTCCCCGGGACCTCCTAATTCTGGCACTGCAATCACTTCATGCACACTTGAAGGCAGTATATAAAGATTACTGCCAAGTTTTTCAGCCAGCTCATGAAGTACATTTTCGTACAGCATATTCGCTGCACCATTAATACATGCGGTATTAGAAATCACCCACATTGCCTGATCTGCCATCCTCTCATCAAGTATCATTCCGATGTCGTCATCCGGGACACCATTATATAAGCACATATCTTTGAGCACTTCATTCATGCTACGTACCGTTGTAGGAAAGATTCTCTTGGTATTTTCCACGGCACACCTAAACAGCTGCCCCTCATTCATTCCAAGCAGCCCGGCAATTTCGTCAGTAACCTTCACGCTCTGGATACCTCTCTGATCTTCATTAACAATAATTTTATATATAATGGAGATATCCATAAAGTGCCTGTGCGGCATTTTATCCAGCATAGCTCTGTTTAGCTGTGTATTGATAATCTGAAACACAATCTTTTCTTTGGCATCCTTTAAGATGCTGTCAATACTCACTACCGGCATCTCTTTGAGTGCTCTGACCATTGCATTACACTGCTTCATAATACACTGCTCCAGATTGCCACAATCCTGATATTCCTTATACATATCATCGACATATATAATTGGTGATCCATTTTCGCCGATTCCTCTAATGATTAGCCCATCAAGCATCACATTTGCCTTGTTAACAGGTATAATAGCAAGCTCCATTCCCCTGTAATTCTCCGGCATATAGTCCATGAACTTTTCCATTACAATTTCTTTAAAATTCTCATAATTCATCATACTTTTTTCCTCCAAACCCAAAATCGAGGAACATTAGTCATTGGCTTACATTCCCCGAAAGTTTAATTTTTATTATTCCACATAGCTGTTACATAAAATCTGAAACAGATATTACTTTTCCGTCCTCTCAGTCTCTGACTAATGAGCAAAAGGAAGACCTTCATCCTCAACACCGATTGGAAGGTTCATAAAACCATCAGCCGGTGCTGCCGCAGCAGGCATTGGTCTGCTACCCGGTGCAAAGCCTCCGTTATCGTTAGAACCTGCGCCCTTGCTGTCCGCAAATTCCTGATCCTCTACAATAACATCTGTTGTGTATACCTTCTGGCCGTCCTTGTTAGTATAACTGCCGGTCTGGATACGACCTGTAATCAATACTCTCATTCCCTGATGAAAATACTTCTCAGCAAATTCAGCCGCACGGTCAAACGCAACGCAGGATATGAAATCCGCTGTCTGCTCTCCACCGTTATCGGTTCTTCTGCCTCTACGGTCAACTGCCAGTGTATATCTAGCTATTGACATCTGTCTCTCGCCTGTGCTTACACGCACATCAGGCTCCCTTGTCAGTCTTCCCATTAAAATCACTTTGTTCATAGTCTTATCCTCCATTAAAATAAACTAAACTTCTGCCAGCAAACCCGCATACTTTTCATATGCTGCAAAACCCGATGTCCCATCAAATCCCCGAACATAATTCATCGCCCGGGATTTCTCTTCAATATCTTTATTAAACTGATTGATGATACCTACAGGTATATCTATCGGGTCTTCATATGGCTCCTGCGTAAGCTCTGACCTTGTCTGCAATAATGTTTGGCGCATGAATGACAGCCTGTAAATCACATTAGCTGCCTCAGCTTCGCCCCTGACGATGCCATCACATACATCATTGGCAAGGTTTTTCACCTCCTGGTAAGCCTGCAGCATACCGGCTAATGCCGTTTTGTATACATGCAGACTGTTTTCACAATCGGCAAAAAAAAGTTCATAAAGTACTGCTCCTCGCTCATCATCCTGCATTTTCGATATTCCCCCTTAATTTAGTTGCTTCAAAAAGTAACTGAGCAGTTCCGTTAAATACCGTAAGGGTGCCATATACAAGCATCCCCTTGCTCCTTTTTGTAATGCCATACGTACTTATTATGGCACTAATCATCTGTTCAGACGTTGTTTCCGGTGCCGAATGAGCCAGCATCCAGTCAAGTCCTTTTTTCATGATTACAAGCTGACGACTGCTTCCATCTGAAAGCATCACATCAGCATACATAACCTTTCCACGCACTGTAAAATCTGACATGAAGGTTACTTCATACCATGAAGCCTCTGAACTTCCGGAAGAACTTTTTCTCGCGCTGAACATGACCTGTTCAGCGCCGACTCCAAGTTCCTGCCAGCATTTTTTATACGCCTCGGAACATGCTGACGATACATACGTCTTAATGTCCTGTGCAGTTCTCTGCTTGTCTTCCTTGAGAAAAGCAAAATCAGAGCCTGCCGCAACCTGTCTGACTGCAACAATCTTACCGTCATCATCGATGATGGTAAGGCGACCCGTGACTGTTACCGAACTGCAGTTTCTAACTTCAAGAATAACCGGACTACCGATTATTTCGAAGTTGTAATTCCAGGGTGCAAGTACGGATGCCACCCTGTTTCTTATTTCGGCAATACATACATACTCCATGCCGTCCTTCGACTTACTTACTAATCGCTCAGTAAGTTTCTCAAATGCTACTGCATTATCCATAGCATTAATCATAAATTAAGATCCTCCTTCCACCGCTCTGCGGTTTATAAATAATACTTATGAACACAAAAAAGGCACTGAAAACAGCGTTTTCAGTGCCTATATGTCCATTACACCTTTAAACAAAATCTCCCATACCAACGGTATAAAACTGGTAAACGGCTCCGTTACCATTAAAAAAGAAATTAAATAAAGATATAAATTATAATATCATACCTCCATACTTTTTTCAACTGTTTTTGTCTTTTTCAATTAAATACTGTTCCGGAAAATATACCGGATGTTCTGCGGTTTTATAGCTTATTACACTTTTGCCGTCCTTTTCAGTTAATGATGCACTCATAAAACAGCCTGCAATCTTTTTTCCATTCACATTCACATTCATAAGCGACAGAACTCTGTCGCTTATGAAATAACATTTTTGCAGCAATTCCGGTGCCCGCTGTGCTATCAACTGAGTGCTTTTTATAAAACCATCCCAGTGTTCAATGCATATTATCAATGCTGTATCTGTATACTTATCCTTTAAAAAAGCCAGATGCCTTGCAAAATTAGATATACGTGCAGCAATCTGTGAAATATTTGCCTTGGAATCCATTATGCGTGCGTCATACGAATAGAACATTGGTTCTATAAAAACAAGATATTTTTTTTCGTTCTCTCCCTCTCCTGTCCGGTAGTACAATCTGCCATATGTCTGCATCTTCTCAGTCTTACTCAGATATATATCTGTCTTAGCCACATAATCCTTGCACATTGGATTGTCAAACATGATAGTCCCGACATAGTTGCATGCAACACGACGCAGTACCAGTGAAATTGTCTCCGTACTGCATAGTGCATCATACCGACAGTCTTTGTAAAGCCCTCTCTGAACCAGCTTTGCCCCGCTGTCGGCTATGCAGTATATATATACTCCTTTCTGGCTGTCTGATTCTACTTTATATTCAAATCCTCTGATAACACCATAGCCGCTTAATACCTTGAGACGCGTTCTTATTCCTGTTACATCACCTGGTATTATCATGTCCTGATGCTCTTTCTTCAGCTTGTGCAGGTACCGGTAAACCATATCGGCAGTTGCATGACCCATGCAAATTAATGCATACATCAGGAAGTAGTCCGACACCGCTATAGATCCTCCCAGTACTTTAAGCTCTATTTCAGTGTTTGAACAAAAGTAGGTAGTAAACTTGCTCAATTCATACTCACAACCATCTGAAAATATATAACTGGAAGACACTTGTGACAAAATCTCCCTGATGTCTTTGGTATCCACTTTATATGTACCTACCTTTCCTTAATCTTATATAGAATCCTCGCCTTTAGCATTCTCCTCTCTTCTGATACCCGATAAATCATGCCCATATATAACCTGCCTTCTTCTATTATGAGTGGGTTGCCTTTAGAGTCCGTCTGTTTCATCGGATATTCGCAGAAGACTTCTATATCCTTTAATCCTTCGACACTTCCGAAAAATGATTTTTCGCGCATTTGAATGCACTTAATTGTCACCAGACTTCCCACAGGGTATCTTTCCTCTATATTGTTCCAGCTGTCGTTTAAAACAGCAAGCCTGCGTGAACATGCATAAGCCGGTCTCCCCTTTGCATGTGTCTTTCCTGTGATAACAACAGGAATTATATCTCCGGAATACACTATACCCTTAAAACTTGATGTGTAATTTTTCGACCACTCAGCAAGTGTGATGATACCCTGTATTCCTACTCCTGCAATATCAACGAATATCCTACGACCTGGTACATCAACGAAAACTACCTTAGTACGCACGCAGAAAGTTTTATTCTTTGCAAGAGCGTCCTCTATGGCCGCTGTATACATCATTTTGGCGGACTGTTTTTCATCTACGACTGAGCAGTACACGCAGCCGGATACTTCGTCCACTTGTGTTACTTTAACCGTATACACAACTCTTGTAATAGCTGTTTTTCCGAGATAATGAGCATCTGAGCTTTGCATAAGCTCTCCAAGCTTTGTAATTATCCTTACACCATTATTTTCCACATACGCCTCATTTTTGAGTGAATCTACTCCCTCGAACTTGAGGCTGATTGTCTGCTGGCTATCCATCGCAGCCTTATATTTGTCCAAGGTTCTATTTTTTTCCAAGTCATCCTTATTATTAAAATTTCCCAGAAAATCATGGCAGACACCTGCTACCTCTGTATATTTCATCTCTCTGCCTCCTCAACACTTAGTTTAAATTAGTACATGAATATATCAGCCAATATTCCGTACCCATAGATAATAAATATAAGTAGTAATGGAATGCCCATTATCAGTCCATATAACGCAAATCTTCTTAACCCTTTGTTGTATTTGCTTAAAATAAAAATTATACAACCAATAGCAACAGACGCAACACCGATATAAGGTGCCATATATTTGATTTGTGCGTAGACACCATAGGTTACTAATACAAACCTTTTTGCCAGCGGTGTATCATCATCAGCTGCCATATCAAAAAAGCTGTTATACTGTTGTATGTTCGTGTCATATAAAACATCATACACAATGTTACCATTCTGATCAGCTCGTGATGACTGATCACGTTCAAAATATTCTGCTGTTATTTTCTCGTCCTGCTCATATGATGTGCTTTCCATATCCTGCCCGCCAATATGATATTGCTGCCGGATGTGTTCATTGACATCCTTACTACAGCCTGTCAGTGTCAGCAGCAGTAATATACATATTACCGGCATTATCCTCTTCAAAAATTATTTTCTCCTTTCTTATAGCTTTATATAGAAATACTTTACATCGCATCAACCTGTCAATAATTTTTTATGAAAAAATCTAAAAATGGGATGTAAAATATAAAGAAATATATAAACGCCAGAACCGGAAATCTTGCCGGAACTGGCGTTTACCTATTAGGAGAATATAAAATCAATATAGCCTTTGGGGAGACAGATTATTCGAATCATCATTTTTTATTGCTTTTTGAAAGAAGCAATCCAATTATGCATAAACTTAGTATATATCCACATGGGATTGCAGACTGATACGCCTGTGTATTAATGTCATAATCTCTCAAACTTATGATTAGTAGTCCTGCTGTACTTATAAACAGACTTAATCCACTAATACACAAAAAGTATTTTAAAGCATGTGTTACAGTCCATTTCTTTTTATAAAAACCATAAATAGCTACTGCAATACCCACGAAGCTCATTATAATACCGGATATAATAAAAAAATTTATAATTATAGGTTCTATGTTAATAAGTACGTTTTCCAGAGCATCCATACATTTCCCTCCTATTATTTTATTTGAATTTACACTGTAGTGCTTCCTAAGTTTTTGACCTTTTTACAGATATGCCTTTTCATAGTGATTTTCTATTGAGCTATACTATAAAGTTCTGTTGCCTCCTTATAAATAACAAATCTTTTCGCACACTCTAATCAAGAAGATTCTGCTTCTTCTGTTCACTCATAACCAAAAGGCTTCTCGTATTAGTAAGGTTCGCTCAATCTTCTGATATGTACGCGGAGTCCCAAAATCGTGATTACAGAAAAAACAACGAAATTTCTTTATTTACGCAATTTTTTCATAATTGCTTCTTTTCTCTTTTTATTTCTCAATTCAATAAGTAGAGCCTCTAAGCCTTCTTCTTCTGATGAATGTTTTGAAATAACATGATATGCACCTCTTTCATCTGTCTCATATACAACCCATCCATTATCATTGATACAACCTACAATGTTTGCTACTTTGGGTATTTCAAAAGAATCACCTATATTGAACTTATTTAATCCTTCAGTTTTAACAATATTATAAAACTCTTTTCTATTCATTAATCTCGCCTCCTATACTTCATGAATCATTCCAAGTTCTTTTAAGCTTTCAACTGACATTGGTAACTCCAATTGTGTTCCGCCTCCACTATCAAAAGTTTCAGCTGGCCAATTATTCCTGTCATATTCCTTTTGAAATTCGCCACGCATAAATTCATTCTCTTCCGCTGTTAACGCTGGATTATTATATTCATTAATCGCATCCTGAAGTTGTCCGAAATCTCGATCTACTTCATAAGAATGATATGAAGGTTCGTCCGTGATATTATCTTCTGTAAAATGATAATTTTCTACAGGTTGCGGTGTATCACCCTCAATTGGGGCAACATATCTTCCATTTTCTGCTCCAACTCTATCAAATCTATCCCCTACTTGTGGTGTTATCTCTTCTGGTTTTCCTTCAAATCCACCATTACTCGGCCAATCATAATTTACTTCGCTATCAAAACCTTTAATAATAGCATTTAGACAATCGTTCTCATTGCAATCTCTGTTATCTGGCTTTTCACATATCTCACACATATCTTCATTGCATTCACAAAGGGGGATTATCACAGCATTTTAATAAATACTTTGCTAATGTTTCTTTGCTTTCTGTTATTTTTTGAAATAAATTTGCCATTATTTTACTATGATTTATTTGAATTTACACTGTAGTGCTTCCTTATTTCCATTCACATAGTCACCTGTAATAACAATATCTGTTATTCCGCGGCTTACCCAGCTTGGTCCAAAATACATTACGTCTTCAAGTACACTCTCCATGATTGAGCGTAAGCTTCTGGCTCCGGTACCACGTTCAATTGCCTTTTTGGCAATTGAATCAAGAGCACTAGCATCGAATGATATATTAAGTCCATCAAGCTTCATAAGTGCCTTGTACTGGTCGACAATAGAATTTCGCGGCTCTGTAAGGATTTTCCGCAATGTTTCGACTGTCATTTCTTCAAGCGGTGCTATAACCGGACATCTGCCTATGAATTCAGGTATCATGCCGAACTCTTTTATATCGTCCGGAATGACATGCATCATTATATTTTTTTCAACATCTCCTCCAGATTCAGAAAGACGTTTATTTATAATATCTTCGATACCAGGGAAAGCACCTCCGCATATGAAAAGAATATTTGTTGTATCTATTCTTGTTACGGTCTGCTTCATACCAATCAGCTGTCCAAACGAACCATCGTCTTTTTTGGGACTTATGCTTACTTCCTCGATGCTTCCCTCCATTAACTTTAACAGTGCCTGCTGCACCCCTTCGCCACCAACATCTTTTGTTGCTCCAAGGAATTTCTTTTTCGCAAGCTTGTCTATCTCATCGATGAATACTATTCCTTTTTCAGCCTTCGTTTCATCTCCCCCTGCAGCATTGTATAATCGGGTGAGAATTGACTGAACATCATCACCGACATATCCGGTTTCTGTAAGATTTGTCGAATCTGCAATCGCAAGCGGTATGTCAAGCATTTTAGCCAGTGTCTTAACAATATGTGTCTTACCACAACCTGTAGGCCCCAGCATTATTATATTGGATTTCTCGATTTCTACTTTTCCACCCAGATTATTCACTCTCTTATAGTGATTGTACACAGCAGTTGCAAGAATACGCTTGGTTTTTTCCTGACCGACCACATACCTGTCTAGACGTGTTTTAATATCCACCGGATCCATTTTCAGATTTCCATCACAATATTCTGGTTCAGTTACAGATTCTATCGGTTCTATATCATCATCTGATAAGACTTTATCTATTTCATCAACATCAATTATATCATGTCCCCGCATATCTTCTTCATCTTCAACCAAACTCGTGAATATCGCCACATCATTATCACAGAAGTATCTGCCAAGGCGGTCAACCATGTAACGCTTATAAAAATTCACAGGTTTACCACATCCAGCACATAATATTGTTCCCTGCTTCTTTCTGTCCTCCTCAAGTTTTATTTTCTGTTCAAGTATATCCATAATCAAGCCCTCCTGTTTCTTTTGTTAAATATATTATAGATTAACAAAAAAACCTTGTCCATTTGCATTGCATACAACTATCTATTTATATATGCTGAAAAAATTTGTCTAATATCTCCAATTTGCTAACTTAACCCACCGTCTAAAGCCAGTGGGATTGCGGTAGCCTTATTTCAAAAATACCCATCCATAAACATTTGTTTACGGATGGGTATTACAAAATTCACGAACATCATCACCATATATATCAAGCAGCTTAAAGTAAGGACCATTCATACTCATGAGGCGAGTACGCTCTCTTTTGTGATGTGAGAACCCGTTTTCTTCACCCCCCCCCCGACTGTAAAAGTAGATGTTTTGTATACAGCTTAGGGGTTACAACATATCTGGCATATCCACTCTTAAAGTTCATTAACTGTATGCAGCATACTTTTTTTCTGATCTTGACCCCGTCATCTGTCAGGCAATCCCATGTCTCACCTTCCGGCACATGAAAAACACGTTCAATAAAAACAAGATTGCCTATGATATCCTTAATTATACCTGCATAACGTTCTGTACCATATACATACAGCTGGTGCTCTTTATATTTTTCAATTAAACCCAATTCTGGAATGCTTCTCCCCAAAGCACCCACGTTAATAATCACTGTCTTTCCGATGTCGTCTTTTACTGGCACCGGAAACTTCATCACATGTTCATTATACATGGACCGTATCTTTCGCGGATCATCCGCAAGAGGAATTCCATTACAATTTGAGTTCTTCACTTTTTTTGAGGTTTCTTTAGCTGACATATAATCTCCGAGCAGTAATTATTTATAGTTATTTTATAAGTATAGTACTCTCGGCAGGTAATGTCAACAATTCCGACAATTTTGAACTATCTGTCATTATCATTGTCACTGATGTTTTGTATGATTTCCTTCTTATATTTATAATACGTATTTCTTGATAGACCTACCAGCTTCATTGTGTCCTTATCTGTGAGCTGACCGTCAAACCATTTCGAGTATTTAATAATGAGCTGCTTGGCAGGTTCTTTCTTCTTTATATTATTAGTTTCGCCTTTCTTTCTTCCAATTTGTTTACGTTCAGATTCCGGCAGCACCAGATTCTTAGCCTGCGTTGTTCTCATGCCTTCTGATACCCTTCTGTGCAGGTCATTAACTTCTTTTTCTGCCTCTTCAAACGCACGCTGTATCTGCTTAGCTGCGAGGAGTTTAATCACTCTGTTGGTAGCATCTATGTAGATGTCTGCAATCTCATTGCCTGTTGCTGCTATAGACTGATCATATGCACTTGTATACACTTCAGTGTTAATATAGCTCTCCTTCAGGAAAACCAGCCGCACTCCCCTGTCATATAGTGAGAAATAATCCTTAACTCCTTCCTGTGCATTTCGTGACATTCTGGATACCGAATCAAATACAATCGTATCTCCCTTATCAACAAACCTGAACAGCTTCTGCCACTCTGTTCTGCCTTCCACGCTTGTACCCGTATATTTCTCCGTGTATATATGAGATACTTCCGGGTATGCAGCGTTTATGTTGTCAATCTGTCTTGCAAGCCTCTGGGTCTTGGTTGAGACCCTGGCATAACCATATATATGTGCCAATTCAATCACCTGCCATCATATTTTAATATTAAATATAAGTATAGTTATATTTGATATATATAATTATAGCCATTTAGAGCAGTCAAGTCAAATAATTTGATACTTTTTTGATATATCTTATTTTTAATACATTTTTGTCAAAAATAAGGACGGCACCTATCACAGATGCCGCCAACACTATCATATATGTTTTATTCAATTTCCTCGTCATTGTCCATCATATCTAAAAACTGTTCTGGTGTATATACAGGAATTTCTACATTCCGAAAATCCTTTACATCTCGTGTGACTATACATTCCGCACCAATACGTATCGCAGCGGAAACCATAACAGCATCTTCAAAGTCAGATAATCCCATTGTTAATGCTTCTCTAATATCAGCCCCGGTTGTATCCGCAAGACCTATTATCACGAGCAGATCAGATATAATTTTTCTTGCGGCATCATTGCTGTGTGTGCACTTATGACACAAATAATATACATCTGTCACCGCTTTAGCCGTTGTATACGCATCAATAGCATAGTTTGCACTCATCATAATTATCTTCTGAGCTGCTTGACTGAATGGCTCCCTGTTTTGCAATGCATCGACAATAATGCATGTATCAATAACTACCTTCATATTTTGTTCATTCGTTCCTCTCTTGCTTTCTCCAGCGTAATATCATTAGGAAGAATTCCAAATAACGATTCAGCAATATCAACTCTATCCTGATTAGGATTTGTCAGCTTGGCAATGATTTTACCATTACGTGCGATATAGATATCTTCTTTTTCTGCCAGTTTTAAATAAAATCCGAGATTTTTCTTGAGTTCGGTCGCAGTGATTGACATACCTCATTTCCCCTTTCTTTTATGCTGTACTTATATTATACCAAAATCGCACGAAACATACAACAATATTGTACGGTTCATATTGCACAAAATAGGACACTTCTGGCGAACTGCCCATCAACTAACGGCAATGGGCAGCTCGTATTAAAACATTATTTTAATAAATCAACCCTTGCAATTATCTCATCTCTGCTCACAAATGCGTTATCCGATGAAGAACGGCTATCACCCATTACAAAATAGCATCCTTCAGGAACAGCCAACATTCCACTTTTCTCTGATGTTTCTACTTCAAGGTAGGCACTTCCATCAGCGGACTGCTCGATATGCTCCTGTGCGTCCAAAATCACCCCCTGCAGGTCTCGCAAATCCTTAAATAATCTAATTTCCTCAATCACAATCATAAAAAATAAAACCGCGAAAAAAAATGCTATAGCACTTACTAAGAATAGTTTAAGTAATTTTACCGGTGAATCATTGTTTTCGGCTGAAACATCTTTGACATCATTAACATTCTCCTGTACTGTCATATTGTTATTGTACTCATTATTCTTACTCATATCATTATTCCTTTCAAGTGTGTTATGTATTATTGTAATTACAAATCCCTGCCAGATACATTATCCCAGGAATCTGGTGAACAACTGTTATCTTCCATTGTAAAATAGCAGTCTTCATAGACAGTCAACATTCCGCATTTTTCTGATGTCTCTACTTCAAATGATGTATTTTCGTCACCGGACTGCTCGTCAATATATACCGTTTCATACTCGTTAATATACTCAAATAAGTCCGAATGTAATTTGACTACGTGTTCAAACTTAAAAATTAATAATTTCGCCAAAATAAACATACTAATTGTACTAACAAATAAAATGCCCAAAGCAATTTTGTCCAATACCCTTATATACCCCGAGAGTTCTACCAGTGTATCATTGTTTGGAGATGAAACGTTCTGTATAGTTGTGCTGTTATTGTGCTCATTATTCTTACTCATATCATTATTCCTTTCAAGTGTGTTGTATATTATTGTAATTAAAAATCCCTGCCAGATACATTATCCCAGGAATCTGGTGAACAACTGTTATCTTCCATTGCAAAATAGCAGTCTTCAGGAACGGTCAACATTCCACATTTTTCTGATGTATCTTCTTCAAAGGATGTATTTTCGTCACCGGACTGCTCATCAATATATACTGTTACATGTTTGATATACTCTTGTGAGTGTAAAAATAAGTCATGTAAATCTCTAGCTTGTTCGAGCACACTTGCAGTCAAATCTAAAATAACCGCCACACCTGCAACTATCGCGAATGTACTGATTGTAGTAATGATATTATTCTTAACATTCCCGGCTTTCTTTTCCTGTGTATCCTCTTGTGTTGTTATACTGTTGTTGTCCAAATTATTATACTCATTCTCTTTGCTCATTTTTCTTTCCTTCTTTCTTGTGTTATACATTCCGTGTTAAATTCTTATACCTACAATTTTTCCAGTAAAATCTTTTACCGGCTGTTCGGTCACGTCACACGGATTAGAACAGAACGGCACAGCATAGACTGTATTCCCATGGCAGAGCTTACGCACCATGGCAAGTTCCCTGTTGTTCTTAAATGGTACCACTATGCTTATCGCACCGCCCTTATCTATCCTGCCAAGCACATTTGCAGCATAGTCATCAATCTCCTTCATCCGATAGTCCGACACAGACATGACAATGATTCTCTTTCCGGCTCTCTGGTATTCTTCATGTTCAATTTCCGTGCCATAATCCACCACAACAAAGTCATACCGGTCTTTAATCTGTGAAGCGAATTCACCATATTTTACATCGTGATAGAAGTCGACTCCGGCATACGGAAACCCCTTAATTGTTCCTGCAATCACCTCCTTTGAGATTTGGTCGTCGAGGCATGCTATGTGTCCGTTTCCGGTGGCATCAAGAAAAGCCACTTTATATCTTCTGGCCAGCACCGATGCAATCATCATTGCTGTATGCGTACATCCAGCTCCGCGGTTCATGGCACCAACAGCAACCTCAACAGTGGCAACATTCATCACCTTCTGCTCAGTCATGCTCTTTATGGCAGACTTAAATCTCCCAGCCAGACTCACAACAGGATTAGGTTTATGCCCGTCATCGTAGCCTATAAGCTGTGCAAGCTGGCTAAACTGACTGTCACCACTGTATAAATGATTTTTTCCTTCCCTGCATTGTCCAAGAATAAAACATTGTCCGGATCCTTCCACGTATTCCCTAAGCACTTTCTGCTCATTTTCGTTGGCAAAACGGTTGAATACAAAGTATAACTTTACATTATCAGGAAGAACAGAAAGAATATTATTCCGGAAAGCCACCAGTTCATCCAGACTGCAGCTGTCATCTATTACCACCACCACCTTTCCGCATTCTGACAGCATTTTTAAATTTGATGCCTCAAAAAAGCCTAAATCAAGTATTGTAGAATTAGGAGACTGGTACATAACCCTGAATGTATCAGTCATATCCCAGTCATCCAGGACATCCGTTTCCGGATTTTCGCATATTATTGATACCCGTGACAGGACGTTAGCCTGTGGTGTCATTACAAGACTGTCCTTTATCTCCTGCAGACTGCTTTTATATACCGGTATATGTTTTTTAAGATTCAGCACTGTATATGTACGCCCTCCATCCGGCAGATGAAGATAACCTGATACATTGCCAGTTGCATCTGCCACTGCCTTTGCAAGGTTGATGGAGATGAACGTACATCCTGATTTACGCTTTGGAGAAATTACAGCAGTAATGTCATTTCCGATCTCCTTATATACTATCCTGTCCCTGCCTCCCAGACTCATGTTACCTATATTCACCTTCAGTACAGGCGGCTTCTTTTTTGAATCTATCCTGTGTCCGATGAATCCGGTGTACATGCCATGCTCCCACATTATCTCTATGTGCTTATCCTGCAGTCTTTCACAGAAAAGGGCAAAATCCGTATCAGACAATCTCTTTCGCACGTACTCTATCACATCGATGATTTTGTTTTCATCATCTTCCATTGACTCCAGGTAACCTATTAGACGCGGAATATTTGTTCTTTCATTTTCAGCAATGCTGTTTTCTGAGGATATTCCATAATATATCTTGGCATTTACCCTTGTCCTCGGATTTAGAATGAGCTCTGCAATCACATCAATGTCAACATTAGAATACACGCCATTGAATATACCCATGTTATGAAGCCTGATTACATAATCGTCGCCTTTGTGGCTTTCATCGATTACCGGCATGACGATGACATGCTCATTCATTTCCACAAGCCGCAGCAAATCCTCACCGGAGTATGGTCTGGTGCTCTCAAGATATTCATCAATTACGATTACATCTGTATCGGGATGAGAAAAAAGATGCTGTTCAACACTGCTTTTAAGGTTCAGCTGTGTAATCCGGGCATCTATTCCCTTATTTTTAAATGCTGTTTCTATATTCCTGATTGTGTCATCATTTTCAAATTTAAAACCAAATACGATTTCCATTGCCTAACTCCTTCCATGCTGCAGCCTATAAGTTTGTAAACAATTGTTCCAGGCTTATTCCATGCCGGTAACTTTCAAGCATATCTATTGCCATCAGCATGCCATTATCTGAAGATACAAACCAGTATTCCATTGCAGACATTATCCACTGACACTCCATAAGTTTAATACACGCCTGGCAGACTCCCTTTTTGTCATATGATGTATACAGACCTTCTCCGTCCCCTAAAATACCGCATGTGTTCATGACAGCATCCGTTTTTGCCAATAAAAATTCTTTGTCCAGTTCTTTCCGGTATGTTATATGTATTATCAGCATACTCTCTCTCCTTTTCTCCCATGTGCCTGCAGGTTTCCATGCCGGCAGGCACATCTTTGTTAATGATATCCTAGTAAATTTTATATTTCAGGATTGTCCTTATGTCATCAAGTATGCTGCCCTTAACGTTATAGACAACGTATCTGTGCTCACTGCTTCCATTCTTATAGCCCATAACCTTTGTATCGGTGAAGCTGCTCTCAGCACAGTAAAGAGGCACTGCAAACTCATGCGTATACATAAATGACAGCTCTTTATTTACTGCTGTTTTTAGCAGGGTCGGGTCAATATCGTACCTTGTACTATAGTAATTCATCAGGGAGCCGAAATCGACCGCGACCGAATCCACATATCCAAAGGTGTATATCCTGATATTGCCCCACTGCCCGGACTTGAACTCTGTACCGCCTGTGACCGCCTGAATATAAGCTTCCACACGGAAACCGTCTCTCTGATAGATATATTCGCCGGTGCTGCCCGTATCTTTAAAGCCTATATCCTCTGCACGTATAGCCGCCCCGGTCTGCAGGGTTCCGAAATCATACCGTGTTATCGGGATGGTCGCTTCATTGCCAAGCTTGTCCTTTGAGACTATACACATCCTGACCTGTTCGATGTCCTCTGCATCCGGAAGGCTGTCATAAAGGTTAAATCGGCAGGTGTAGGTGCTGCCATCAGGTGTGAAGGCTGTATCGGTACTGTTAGAGGCATCTGCGGCATCGCTTATGCGGAGTGTGTAGCTTTCTATGCCTGCTATGTCATCGTGCGGGTCATGTATGGTCATCACGGCATAAGGTGAATCAGTAATCGTGTCATTGTAAAGACCGAGGGTAAGGTTATTCTCTGTGTATTCTGTCTTTCCGGACGGGGCGGTGTTGTCAAATACATATATGCCGTACACATGGCAGCTGTTGACTGTTGCGAGTGCGGAAGGGCTCACGGAGAGGCTGCCGCTGTTATCCAT
>QWCY01000305.1_pt1 | contig 84275 bp, 84 predicted proteins | sample 1972631 | NCBI WGS metagenome assembly QWCY01 (sample SAMN09866696, study PRJNA288562) | Human gut metagenome isolate pre1_stool, whole genome shotgun sequencing... | isolation source: gut | host: Homo sapiens | place: USA: California
AATATGATTAATATTAAAGCTTTAGAAGTCGCCCCCCCCCCGGCACTACGTGCGTAGACACATCGGACAGACTATCTAAGGGGCGCTTTTACAAATTTTTTAAAAATTTTAACTGTTTTTATTTTAAGCGCTGTTTAAAGGCTTTTACGTTGGCAGAAGTTCTTGTTACTTTAGGTATTATAGGCGTAGTGTCTGCCATGACTGTGCCTACGTTAATGCAAAACCATCAGCGAAAGACGTATGTTACCCAGTTACATAAAGCCTACAATGAGATACAACAGGCATTTATGCAGGAAATGGCAGATAAAAATGCCATTAATCTGAAAGAAGCAGGGCTTACAGATCCGGAAGCAATGGATGAATTTATAAGCAGACATTTTAAAGTTGTACAAGCTTGCCCTGCACACAAACATTGCTCAGACATAAAATACAAAAATTTAAATGGTACAACAGTTGATACATCAGGAGCATTAACGTGGGGTAACGGTGCGTGTGCAATTATTGCAAGCGGTGCGGAAATATGTATTGACACCGTCAGCGGTAGAACTTATTCATACGGCGGATATTCTGCCGGATGGGGAATATCATTTGTTGATGTAAACGGAAGCGGAGGACCTAACATTTTAGGAAGAGATGCTTTTATAATGATAAACTGGGATGATGGAGTTCTTGACACGGTTAATGCAAGCCCAGCCTGCAGAACTAAAGGAATTTGTGACGGAGCATCACTTGAGGCAATCAGAAACGCTGCGGGTGCAGCATGTGAAGCCACTGTAACATATACAGATAACCAATGTTTCGGTAAAATTTTGAATAATAATTGGGAAATGACTTACTAATAAATTTAAAAGGGACAATTCAGATTTTGTCCCTTTTTTTATTTTTATATTGACAAACCCAAAAACATGGTAAATAATGAAGATATTAAAGAAGGAGGCAGAAATGATTGATTTTAAAGCTTTAGAAATTGCCCCCCCCCCGACACTACGTGCGTAGACACATCGGACAGGCTATCGAAGGGGCGCTTTTACAAATTTTCTAAAAATTTTAACTGTTTTTATTTTAAGCGCTGTTTAAAGGCATTTACTCTGGCAGAGGTTCTGGTTACCTTAGGGATTATAGGCATTGTGTCTGCTATGACTGTGCCGTCTTTGATGCAAAATCATCAAAGAAAGACTTACGTTACTCAGCTGCATAAGGTTTACAATGAATTACAACAGGCATTTATGCTTGAGATGACAGAGAAAAATGCTGTTGACCTGAGAGAAGCAGGGCTTGGGGTATCAGGAAACATGAAAGGTTTTATTCAAAAACATTTCAAAGTTGTGCAAACATGCGATAACGGTATTAAAACGCCATGTTTTGTTACTGATTACAAAAACTTGAACGGTACAGCCTTAGCCTATAATCAAAGCGGTTGGAGCTGCGGAAACTGTGCGGCAATCGCAAGCGGGGCAAGTATTTGTGTGGATAATGTAAAATGCTACAGTTCAAGTTACGGAGGTTATTCTACAAATTACGGTTATATTTTTGTTGACATTAACGGTCAGAAAGGACCTAATATTTTAGGTCGTGATGCCTTTGTAATGTCATATTTCCCTGACGGTGTAATTGATCTGCCGTTAATCACTCCCGCTTGCAGAACAAAAGGTGTTTGTAACGGAAATTCGATACAGGCTATAAGAGAAAGCGGGACAACATGCGAGGCTTCAACGAACTATGAACATCAACAATGTTTAGGAAAATTATTAAACAATAACTGGGAAATGACATATTAGCTTCTGCTGTGATAAAATTATTTTATGATTGATAACATAGAACAACTTAAAAAAGCTATTGAAATTGAAATTCAGTATAAATATATTGATATTCACGGGAAAACACAAGCTTTTTCAAGTTTTATCAAAAACGAAGCAAAAAAATACTACAAGTTATCTAAAAAAAATCCCAAATGGGCAGTGCTCGTTGAAACATTCGAGCACTATCCTTTTGCGGGAATAAATGAAAGACGCAAAAGTATTGATACACTTATAAGAGTTTTGAAATCTGAAACAACACCTGAGGAGCAATCAGAAAAAAAAATTTCTGGGAAATTAAAACCCGCTAAAGATACAGATGTAATGTATATGAAGGGAGTTGGTCCGAAAATCGCTTATAAATTAAATAAACTCGGAATATACTCAGCCCAAGATTTAATAATGTATTTTCCTAAAAAACATATAGACTACTCCTCCAGAACACTTATTAAACATTTAAAAGAGGGGGAAAATACTACGATTTTCGGCTACATAAAATCTGTTTCGGCATTTAATACAAAAAATAAACTTTCAGTTGTCAAAGTTGCTGTGACAGATGAAAGCGGCAGGCTTGAACTGAGTTTTTTTCAGGCAAAGTCCAACCGTTTTATGCTTGAAAGGGTAAAAGCACAATTTCCGGTTAACGCGGGAATTATGGTTTCGGGAACCGTGAAAAGAAGCAGTTATGACGGTAAATTAACCTTTGATAAACCTAATTACTCAATAATGACAGGAGAATTTCTTGAAGATAAAAATGCAAATCTTAATCTGGCACGAATTGTTCCTATTTACACGGTATGTGAAGATTTAAGCATAAAAGTTTTAAGACGGGCAATTTATAACGCCGTAAACATGTACAAAAATGAAATTGAAAATATAGTTCCCGACTATATCAGAGAAAAATATGGAATACTTGATAAAAAAATTGCGGTTGAACAAATTCATTTTCCTGAAAGCATTGAATTACTTGAGCAGGCAAGATTTTCACTTATTTTTGAAGAATTGTTTTTAATTCAATTAAAATTGGTGCGTCTCAGAGAACAAAATTCAAATAACCACAATGCACTTGCATTAAAAATCAAAGAACAAGGGATTGTCAGAAAATTTATTGATAACCTTCCTTTTGAGCTTACGGGAGGACAAAAAAAAGCAGTAAATGAAATTCTAAATGACCTTAATTCAGATATTCCTATGGCAAGATTGCTTCAAGGAGACGTAGGCAGCGGTAAAACAGTAGTTGCAACCATAATGCTTCTTGCAGGAGTTGAAAACGGATATCAGGGAGCATTAATGGCACCGACTGAAATTCTTGCACAACAGCACTATAATAATTTACAGCAATGGCTGACACCTATGGGAATTAGCGTCGGGCTTTTCCTCGGAAGTCAGGGGAAAAAAGTCAGAGAGAAATTCAGAACCGATTTGAGAAACGGACAAATGAATATTGCAGTCGGCACACATGCTCTTATTCAAGAAGATGTTGATTTTAACAACTTAGGAGCAATTGTTGTGGATGAACAGCATAGGTTTGGCGTAAAACAAAGGAACGTGTTAAAGAAAAAGTCACAAAATCCGCAAATGCTTACAATGACTGCAACCCCAATTCCGAGAACTCTTGCCTTAACAGTTCACGGAGATCTTGATTTAACAGTAATTGACGAACTTCCTAAAGGAAGAAAACCTATTAAAACATCACTTGTTACATCTCACAGAGGCGTATATGATTTAATTAAACAGGAAATTGAGGCAGGGCGTCAGGCTTATGTTGTTTACCCGTTGATTGAAGAAAGTGAAACATTATCTGCAAAAGCCGCAACTATTGAGGCTGAACGTTTACAAAATGAAGTATTTCCGCAATTCAAAATCGGACTTTTACATGGAAAATTGAAAAATGACGAAAAAGAACAGGTAATGGCAGATTTTAAAGAAAAAAAATATGATATTCTGGTTTCAACAACAGTTGTTGAAGTCGGTGTGGATGTCCCCAATGCAACAGTCATGCTGATTGAAAATTCTGAACGTTTCGGACTTTCACAACTTCATCAGCTTAGAGGCCGCGTAGGAAGAAATGACTTACAATCCTACTGCATTTTACACACTTCTACAAAATCGCAGGAAACAAAAGAACGATTAAACATAATGACACAAACTAACGACGGATTTGTTATTGCCGAAAAAGACTTACAACTTCGCGGTCCCGGAGAATTTCTGGGGACAAGGCAAAGCGGTCTGCCTGATTTAATAATATCAGACATTGTCCGTGATGCAAAAGTTTTAGAAATGGCGCGTAACGAAGCTATTGACTTTGTTAAAACAAATAAAATTGAAAATTATCCGCTTTTAAAAGAAGTTACCTCTTTGCAGTTATTCAGCAGCCTTGATATTTAATTGTAAACATATATAAACTTTTTATTAAAGAAATTAGCAATTATTAAAATGATATATACTTTATATATTTAGAGTATAAAATCGGAGCAGTTATATGTCACCATTTCACATGCACTTTGGCAGTACGCACAGATTTTTCGGCGGATTTAACAGAACAACAATTATTAATAACAATTTTATAGGCGGAATGCCCATGATGCGGCCTGTGTGCAGACCTATGCCGATGATGCCTATGTTTGGCAGTCACTGTTGCGGAGGTAATTCAAACGGTCTTAACTGGATGCTCGGATTTGGTCTTGCCAGCTCTTTAGCAGGCGGTATATTAGGAATGTTTGGCAACAATAATCAGTCATCAGATAACAACAGCTATTATAATACGGGCTATAACGGATATGTTCCGAATAATAACTATTATGACTATAATTATGGCGGAAAATCAAATCAGTATATTGCCGATTTAACCGCTAAAGTAGACAAGTTGGAAGATGATTTGGCAGACTGCCAAAAACAGATTGATGATTTGTCCAAATCAAAGTGTAATTGTGAAAATAAAGAAATTACAGTTGATACAAATCCAACAGATGAAGAATTAATTAATGCACAAAAAACAAATAACAAGACAGAAAAACAACAACCTGAAGTTTCAAATTCAGAAACACCGGATCAAGTACAAAATAATACCGTAAAAAATGAAAAAATAGAAAAAACTGAAGAACCAAAAGAGCAGCAGGAGCAGCCTAAAACACTTGATGATATATTAAAGAACACAGGCTTTGATAAGCTTGATGATACAGCAAAAAATTATGTAAAAAGCCGTATATCTCAGGTATACATTGATGATAACGGCAATATAAAATATGATATTAAAGCCGTAGTTCATGACGGCGATGATTTGAATGCCATTATTAACCGCTTCTACACAGAAGAAGAAAAAAGTAATCTTGAAGTTGCAAAAGCAAAATTACATACACAGGGCTCAGAAAGCAGACTTATAGTTAATCCTCTTTCCGGAGATACTATAGTCGCAAACGGAGTTTCCGAATACGGACTGAAAGCATTAATGCAGGACGCACAAAACGGAATTACAAAACAAGGTGAAATAACCAAAACAAATAAAAGAATTTCAGATTTAAAAACCGCATTCATTAACGGAGAAAAGAAATTATCTAAAGCTTATGTCCTTCAAAATAAACTGATGACAGAAGCCGAATATGACAAAATAATTAATGAAAAATACTCGTAGTAAAGTTAGTAAGGCACAAAAGACTTCAGATAAATCTGAAGTCTTTTGTTATCAACAGGCATTTTCAGGGAATATAAATACAACAGGGATAGTTATTTAAACCTCTATTTTAAAAGTTGTCTTTAATTATTTGTAAAGAAATGTAACAAGCAAATATCAAAAAAGGCAATTATTTAAAAAGTATATACTTTATATATATACAGAGAGTATAAAAAATGGAGAACTAGCCATGGGTATGTACAGTATTACCGGATGGTCAGGCGGCGGTCGACGTCCGCTAACTTACAACTTAAAAGCAGGACAATTCAGAGGCATGGGCAGAGTAAACGTCTATCCGAGCAAGACAACTATTGTAAACAACAATTTTATCGGCGGCGGTTACGGCATGTATAATAACTATGAATGCTGTAATAACAGTACTCCTAAATGGATGAATTGGATGATGGGTATCGGTATCGGCAGTACATTACTTGGCGGCATACTTAGTATGTTCGGTATAGGCGGCAATAACGGCAGCCAGCAGATTGAAGGCGCCGGCGGCAGAGAACCCGAAACAAGAAGCGCAAATGAACCTTCTGCAAAAGAAAAGGAACTTGAAAAGAAATTGCAGGAAGTAAGCGCAAAAGCAGAACAGCAAGCTAAAGAAATTGCAGCCTTAAAAGAAGCAGCAAAAGAAAAAACTGAAACAGTTCCCGCCTCAAGACAACAAACAGCTGAAGCAGAAGAACAGAAAACGGATTACTCATTTATAGCAAACGGCAGAAAAATGGTTTGTACAGATGCAAGCAAAAGAACACAAAATATATCAGGCACTTTATCAAATGTACAAACTGATGCCAAAGGAGTACCCCAAAGCTTTACATTAACTGATGACAGAAGCGGCAATGCATATCAATATAATGTAAAAGTCGGCAGTGACGGTACATTAAGTTATGAATGTACAAGTAAAAACGGTCAGGCAACTATCGGCGCCCCGACATATTCATTAAAAGATGGCAAATTAGTTAATGAAAACGGACAAAGCGGTTATGGTCAGGGAATTCGCACACAGAGCGCCCCCCCCCCGACAAACCAATCATCAAATGATACAACTAAAATTGAAACTACGGCAGACGGTCAATCAGTCTGCGATGTAGAAACATTTATGACACCTTATAAACATTCAGACGGTAAATATTACTCAAAACCGGAACAAAATAACGAGTTGTTTAACACTCCATGGAGCAATTTAGCAGCATCAAATAATACACAAGCAAAAAATGCAAGCTCTGTAAAAACATCTTTGGAAAACTGTGAAGCATTTAAAAAAGCAGGCGGTAAAGATGTAAAAATAACTCAAAACAGTGACGGAACATTCACTGCAACATTTAAAATTCAGGGCGGCGAAAGAACTCTCAGCGGAGCAGCATTAGATAAATTTATAGAAGGATAAAAAACTCCCTTCGGGGAGTTTTTTCATATGAGTAAATTATTCTTTACATAAAATTGGCAATTTAAGAAAAAAAATGTATAATAAATGTGTAGAAAGAAAGAGGGGTTATATGGAAGATTTAAAAGTTGCCATAGGTTCTGACCATGGCGGATTTCATTACAAAGAAGCCATTATTGATTATTTAAAGGCAAGAAATATAGATTACGTCGATGTAGGAACTTATACACGCGAATCATGCGATTATCCGATAATTGCAAAGCATGTTGCCGAAAAAGTAATATCAGGCGAGGCAAACAGAGGCATACTTGTATGCGGTACAGGAATTGGAATGTCAATTGCTGCTAACAAAATCAGAGGGATAAGAGCTGCTTTATGCGGTGATACTTATTCAGCCAGAGTTTCCAGAGCACATAACAATGCAAATGTACTTTGTCTTGGTGAAAGAGTTATAGGAGAACACCTTGCACTTGATATAGTCGATGTCTGGCTCAAAGCAGGTTTTGAAGCCGGCAGACACAAACGCAGAGTTGACATGATAGAGTAAAAGTTTTCATGGTATAATCTAAAAAAAGGACAATACTATGACAAACGAACTTGATTCAAAAACACTCGCATGCGTTATTGCAAGAGCACTCGATGAAAAACTCGGTAAAAATATTACTATATTAAATATAAGCAATGTTTCTTCACTTGCAGATTACTTTGTAATAGTAACAGGAGACTCTACTCCGCAGGTAAAAGCGCTTATGAATAATACGAAAGAACGTATCAAAGAGTTGTTCTCACGTTCTCCCGTAAGAATGGAAAATGATGCCAGAAACCGCTGGAATTTACTTGATTACGGCGATGTGGTAGTTCATATTCTGCATAAAGAAGAACGTCAGACATATGCAATTGAAAAATTCTGGAGTAACGCATTCAGCATACCGGAAGATGAATGGAAAAAACTTTCGGAAAATTATAAAGAATTTTAATAACGTAATCGGCTTCACATATATGTGGAGTCTTTTCTTTATGTTACATTTCTAAATAGTATTGCAAAATCTTAAAAATAGTGTAAAATAAAGTTGTTATGAATAGAGAAGAGATAGATAAAAAAATTAATGAATTAGTCTTAGCTATGGCTAAAGACCCGCAAAATATCGAGAATTACCACAGATTATCCGAACTTTATCTTCAAATTGAAGATTATGACAAAGTTATGTCTGTTTTAGACAGCCTTCTGGCTATACAGCCTGATGATGTACAGGCTTTAGTCGGAATGGGTACAATGTGGTTTTACGAAAAAGATTTCAGAAAGTCATTGTCATATTATAACAGAGCTCTAACGGTTAACCCAAAAAATTATCTGATTTATTATAATATGGGAAATGTTTTCGCAGAATGGAAAAACTTTCCAAAAGCATTGTTCTATTACAACAGAGCTATTGATTTAAATTCTACAAATCCTGAAATTTATAATGCTATTGCACTTTTATATCAGGATAATGAAGATTATGTTGAATCTAAAGCTTATTATGAAAAAGCATTGTCGCTTGATCCCGAAAATATTACGGCTCTTGTTGACATGGGTAATGTCTGCTTTAAACTTTTCGATTATGAAACAGCTCTGGAATTGTATAAAAAGGTATTTGTTCTTAATCCTGATAACAAAATAGTTGCAATATGCATAGGCAATACTTTAACTTTAATGAAAGAAAGAGAAAAAGCATACAATTATTTTGAAAAAGCTCTTCAAATGGAAGGGGACAATTACAAGGCATATATTTGTTACGCAATTTCTCTATCCGAATTCGGCGAATATGATATGGCTGTTGAAATGTATAAAAAAGCAGAAAAAATTCAACCCAAAGAAATTGATGCACAGATACTTCTTGCGAACTTATATACAAACTTTAACCACTTAGATATGGCAATGGATTTATATAAGGAAGCATTAAGAATTAAGCCTAACAGTGCAAAAACATATATGCTGCTTGGTAATGCTCATTATCTTAAAGGAGAAATTGAACAATCAATTGCATCATATCGTGCATCTATTAATATTTCTCCGGAAAATGACGAGTACAGGCTTGTATATACACAGGTACTTGACGAGTATATTAATAAAAAACGAAATGGAGAACCTGTTTAAAAATGCGTGAAGATACCCCGTATATGATTGAAAGGATAATTGCAGCATTAACGTATCTTACAATGGGTATGGTCGGTTTTATATGGTTAATTGCGGGGTTATTTACAAAAGCAAGATTGAAACCTTTTTTGCAATATCATATATTTCAATCAATATTTATTGCGCTAGGGTTTACAGTTTTATCAATATTTATAGGCTGGCTGTCAAATCTTCTAAGTTTTATTCCTATAATCAACAGACTTGTAGCACAAATTACGTTTCTGTTAAACATGCCTTTAATTTTTGATTATTCGCTGCTTCAGGCTGTAATTTATGCAATACTTATTTATCTTGCAGTAACCGCATTTATGGGTAAATACAGCTATATACCGTGGGTTTCGGATATTATTGACCAGAATATAAGCCGATAAAAAAAAACTGCGCCCGAAAGCGCAGGTACGTGGCATTTATGAAAAGATTATGAATTATGATTTTTCTGTTTTGGAGAGAATAATAGCATTTGATAACGGAATACCTCCTGTCATCTGAGGTTTATTTACAACTCTGCCGTTTACATACATTACTGTTGAACCTCCGCCGTCAAGATTTATTGCTCCAACGCATCCGATTGATTGCATGAAATTTGCAAGCTCCATTAAAGTCATTCCTATTGAACTGCCTTCACGACCGTCAACAGCTACAAGAATAAAGTTATTATCTGCAGTATAACCGATGGCACTTCTAGGATTGCGCCCGCCGATTGCACCAAGCTTTTGAGCTGTCATATCAACATAAACTTCGCCGTCTTTAACAAGGTACGGACCGCCGCTTATAATATGCTTTACTCCTTTCCATTCGGGATTTGTATTTATAACAAGTTCTGCGTCTTTTTTATCAAGAAGAGCATATAATATACTTTTTGGACCTGAAATTACATAGCCGTTTTCAGGAATTTCAACGACATTTGCCGATGCTTTTGTAATTTTACCTTCAATAACCTGCAATCCAACACCATATTTCGGAGCTGAAGGGGAATATTTTCCCCATTCGGGCGTATAAACGAGAACATGAGTTGAAAGCATTCTCGGCTGATTTATATTATTGACCTTGATTGTTTGTTTGCTTCCTTTAATTGAAGCATCCAGCTGAATTCTTGCAATATCAAACCCATCATCAAATATGCCCATAGCTACTCTGTCGTAAATGGGTCCGGTGTACATTTTTTTATCAATCATTAAAGTTCCGAGAGGAACGCCTGTTTGAGGCTTAAAATATGTACCGTTTAATGCAACTACTGCATTATTATTTTTTGCGATTGTTGTTATTGTCCTTCTGCTTTTAAGTGTTGAATTTGACGAAAGTGCGGGAGTTAAATCTAAATCTTTAGCAAGTTTCATATCTGCTTCTACAACATTAATTCTTACAGGTCTCCCGTTATAATATTTTGTAAGTTTGATATGCTTTACCCCGCTTGTTACATCCGCAATAACTGCTTTAGGATATTTTTGCCGGATTATGTTATCAAAATTCTTTTGCCTTGTCCCGGGAGAAATCTCATTCAGAATTTTTTGTTTTAATTGACCTGTATCAAAGTCAGGGGCTGTTACCTGCGCAACTTTCGTATTACTTGCATGAATAGGCATCAGCACCTGACACAAAATTATTACCCCGATTAATGATATATTAACAGCAACTTCTGTTAATTTTCTCAGCTCATAGTTTTCAGCATTATAAATCAACGTATCCATAACGTCACCTCAATTTTTTAAAGTAACCGGATACCTTTTTGATTTAAGAGTGGGGTGGGGAATAACACTCATCGGAAACCTGATTTGTATTTCTATAAACCATCTTATCAGGGACTTCCTACTACTATTGTAACATATTTTAACAAATAGTTCAATCCCTCTGACTGCAAGGATTTTACAAAACTAAATATAGTATAATTAACACCAAATCACAAAAAAAGACGGTTATAAAAACCGTCTTAAAAAAATCATTATATATCACATAAATAAGTTTGCACAAACTTTTTAGCTTCATTTACAGGCATCTCTTCGTCGAGTGAAGCTACCTCTACCGGTTTTCCGGCAGATCTTTTAATATTAAAGTTAACATATGACTTATTACCAAATATGCCATTGGTTAGAGTTAATTTAGCTTCTTTGCCGAACTTAGTTTCCTGCAAAAATATATTAACTTTATCAGTTTTAGCCATATAAGTGCCAAGCTGTTCACCTCTACGATTTTGTGCAAGTTTTCCAAATGCTTTTGTTACAAGCTTCTCAACTGTATTTTCTTTTGAAGAGAAGCTTACAGTATCAGCCTGCAAGCCTTTGTTTAATGGCATATAAGCATTTTTCTGCATACGACAACTTGGCGTAGAAACATACGGGGTAAAATTAATTTTTGAAATCATTTTTCTTTCCTTCTGATTAAATGTATATTACACACTTATTAAAACGCAAAATTTGGTTCATGTCAAACATTGCAGTTATTTGAAGCATGGATAATCATCAGGAATTTGCCAGCCGTTTAATTGAATTATTTTAGCCGCGTTAGAACAAGAATTATAAAGTCCTTCTTTTGTTCCGTCCCAATTAGATTCAATATAAGGTTCTACACCTAAATTCTTAAAATATTCGTTTCTTTTACCGCTTGCCCCACCTGGATAGAATGCAAACATAAACATATCTTTACCATGCTTTGGTTGAGCCAATTCTGCTTTTGATGCCTTAGGAAAAAAATATATATCTTGCCCGAAGTAAGTAAAATAAGCAGCAGAACCATCTGCAAAATAAACATATAATATTCCGTCTTTATTTTCAATTTTTGTATATTTAATATAATTTTTCAGATATTCATTAAAAAATTTTACTGTACAGGAATAATTATTTCTGTCTCCGTCGGAACAAAATGCTGAAGGATGCCAATCAACTCTCATAATATTTTTATCTTGTTCAGAAAGTAATATAGCTTGATTTATTGTAGAATAAAATTTTTCAAGTCGTGTTGTAATTATTTTTTTGTTGTGGTTTTGGATAAGAGTTGGCAAAGTTAATGCAGAAACAACACCTATAATTCCTAAAGTTACAAGAACTTCAGCAAGAGTGAACGCAGCAGCCGAGCCTAGAGTACGCCCCCCCCCCGAGCACTACGTGCGTAGCCATCACAACACAAGCTTTGTGTGACTTGCAAAATTTTGGAAACTGTTTGCTTTAAATCTTTTCTCATTAATTGCTCCTTTCTTTTTTATACTAATCAACATCAACAGGTTCACGCTGAATTTTATCTATAGCCTCACGAGCAGTAAACACAAGTGCCTCCGGCACATTTTCAATTGTGGTAAACTGTCTTAAAACATCTACAACACGTTTAAACGAACGAACAATGTCACCTTCGCCGATATCAATTTGTTCGGTAATAGTTTCCCATTCGGCTCCTTCAACCCACAACTCGATAAGTGAACTGAAATAAGGATTTATATACATAGGCGCTTCTACTGAATATCTGTTCTGAACTTTTTCAAGCTTACGTCTGATATTTCTAATAAGGTTAAGCGTTTTGCGGACAGGTTCTGATATAGGAAGATACGGAATATCTATTCTTAAATCTTCTGTCGTAATAGCACAGACAACAGCTGCAAGTTGTGCAGGTGTTAAACTTTCCAAAACGTGAGAGAATATTATTTCAGCTATAAATAATTCATTTTCGGAGCGAATTTGTGATGTAGTTATACCCTGTAAAGTAGGATAATCATCTCTCAAGTAGTTCATATCAATAAGAACGCTTCTGTGAGCCAAAAATTTATTCCAAAATATATCACGCTGTTTTTCAATTTCTTTATCGAGTTTATTCATCCTTATGGAAAAACGAGATAAAACTTCTACATTTTTAGAATGTTTTTTATAAAGTTTACATGTATCACATTTAAAACTATGCATTTTTTCAAGCATAGCTTTGGTTTCTCTTCCAAATTTAACTGCCTCCTGCGATAAAGGTCTGTTTTTAGAACGTTCCTGTTTACAAATTTTTTTATACGTTTGTCTGTTTTGAACGTATATATGCCTTAATTTGTCGTATTCATGCAATTTATCATCGCAGAGTTTATATGGGCATATAAATTCACGCGCCTTAATTTCATTTTCAATTTGCTCCTGCGCCTTTAAGAGCGGCTGCAATCTGGAACCTGACGAAAAATAACCGAAGCTTTTTAATATCAATTCTTTTGCTTCATCTAAACTGAAACGCTGTAAAAGATTTAACACCATTGAATAACTTGGAGAAAAACGGCTTTCCAGGGGATTTGCATCACTCAGCACAAGTTCTGCGACTTCTTCCGGAGTTTGGAATTGGGTGCCGACAATTGTAACATATCCGACTTCATCCATTCCCCTGCGTCCCGCACGTCCCGACATTTGCAAAAACTCGCTTGCCGTAAGCATTCTATGACCGCTGTCCGTACGTTTGCTTGTCGAACTTATTACAGTCGAACGTGCCGGCATATTTATTCCTGCAGCAAGAGTTTCGGTCGCAAATACGACTTTAATAAGCCCTTTTTGAAAAAGTTTTTCAACAAGATTTTTCCATGCAGGCAAAAGTCCGGCGTGATGAGAGGCAACACCGCAAAGTAAATATTCAATATGCTTATTATTATAAAGATGCGGATTTTCAGCAATATACTCATCAATAATCTGTTGAATTTGAGCTCTTTCACCTTTTGAAATTAAATCAAGAGAAGCACACTTTTCCATTTGTTCATCACATTTTCTGCGCGAAAAAGTAAAATATATTGCAGGAAGCATATCATTATTCTGCAAATTCCTGATAACTTCCTTTACATAAGATTTTTTGTTTTGAAGTTTTCTGCCGAACACTCTTTTTTCAGGTTTAATTTTCTTATTAAGCTGTCCGCTCGGAGTTAGCAGCGGTAAAAGCCTTGCCGGCTGTGAACTGTCAAAATAATAGAACCTTAACGGAACAGGTCTGAAATCAGTATCAACAAGTTCGGTCTTTGAGTGAACGGTATTAATCCAATCCGTAAGCTCCTGTGCATTTGCAACGGTTGCTGAAAGAGCAATTATTTGAACATTTGTCGGACAGTAAATAATACTTTCTTCCCAGACTGTTCCGCGCTGCTCATCGTTCATATAATGGACTTCGTCAAGAACAACATACTTAACTTCTTTCATATTGTCCGTAACCGACCCGAAATTAGTACCGTAAAGCATATTACGAAAGACTTCTGTTGTCATAACAACAATCTGGGCATTACGGTTAATTGAAGTATCCCCCGTCAAAAGTCCGACCTTATCTTGCCCGTAACGCTCTCCAAAATCGTAATATTTTTGATTAGAAAGAGCTTTCAAAGGAGTTGTATAAAAAATTCGTTTTCCTTCCTGTAAGGCTCTATGAATTGCGTGCTGTGCAATAACAGTTTTACCTGCACCTGTCGGGGCGCACACTACAACACTTTTACCTTCATCGATGAAATTACAGGCATCTTTTTGAAAATCATCTAACTCGAACGGGAATTCGTACATCTTTACTCCAAACAAGCTAATCTCGTTTATATTATAACATGATTTTCAAAACTTTACCATGGATAATCTTTAGAGATTTTCCACCCGTCATACTGGATTAATCCTGAACAGAAATCGCCTGAGTAAGCACCTGCAGTTTTACTGCAGCATTCTCTGCAGGTTCCGAGCAGCGTATTACGATTTTTATTACTTTTAACCTCGCTAATACCTGACATATTGATTGCATTATTACCATTAACATCAAGCTTGAATGTAAATATATCTCTTCCAGCCCTATTAGGTTTTTGATCCCCGTTAATATCTACAAAAATCCGCACAACCATCCATTCTTTAGAATTATTATCCACCATAAAAGATACAATAGTTCCGTCATTTAAATAAACTACATAATAAAATGGGTCATCCCAACTCCACTCCTCACCGTTTAGCCTAAATCTTTTTATTTTTGTCTGAAATTTACAGCTAAGACCACAATCAACAGTTACGTTAAGATATTTTATAATATAATGTCGCAAAAAAGACGGAATTATGTTTTCATATCCGTCATTTACCGAACCTATACTGTTCATACCCCATGAATTCATATCACCATTTTCATATTGAGAAGTAACAAATGCGTTACTTATAACAGAAAAAGATTTTTTCAAGTGGTCAACAGTAACCTGTTTTTGATAATTTGCTATTAGAGCAGGAATTGTCAATGCCGCAACAATACCTATAATTCCAATGGTTATAAGCACTTCTGCCAATGTAAAAGCATATTTGTTCATAATATATACTCCTTAGACTAAGATTAGTTTCAGTCATTTTCATGTATTATACATCATATATTATATATAAAAATCATAGAAAAAGACAGTTTGTAAATTTATAATAATAAAATGAATAAAAAAGAATTACTTCTTAAATTGGGGAGCAAAGTTCGATATGAACGCATAAAAAAGAATTTATCACAAGAAGAACTTGCCGAAATAGCAAATTTAAATATGCGTTCAATAAGTACTATTGAACGCGGAGTTACAGATGTAAAATTTACAACTCTTACAAAGCTTGCGGAAGCACTTGGAGTTGAAACAACCGTTTTAATTGATTTTAAACTTTAAAGGAATATTTATATTTTATCAAATCCTGTATACTTTCTTAAGATTTCCGGAATAATAATCGTACCGTCTTCCTGTTGGTAATTTTCCACAATTGCTGCAAAAGTTCTGCCGACCGCAAGTCCTGAGCCGTTAATTGTGTGTACAAATTGAGTTTTTCCTGTAGCTTTATCACGATATCTGATATTTGCACGTCTTGCCTGATAATCACCGAAGTTAGAACAGCTTGAAATCTCCTTATATGCTCCGTAAGAAGGCATCCAAACTTCCAAATCCCAGCATTTGTTTGCAGAAAAGCCTATGTCACCTGTTGATAATGCTTCACGGCGATAAGGCAGCTCTAATAATTGAAGCATTTTTTCTGCATCTTCAGTTAATTTTTCATGTTCTTCTTTACTGGTTTGAGGAGTACAAAGTTTTACAAGTTCTACTTTATTAAACTGGTGAACTCTTATAAGCCCCCTTGTATCTTTTCCCGCAGAACCTGATTCACGTCTGAAACACGGAGTGTAAGCCGTCATATATTTTGGCAAATCATCTTCTGATAAAATTTCGCCTGAATATATGTTTGTAACAGGAACCTCAGCTGTCGGAATTAAGTATAAATCCTCATCAACGCATTTATACATATCTTCTTTAAACTTAGGAAGCTGACCTGTTCCGGTCATAGTTGCGGCATTTGCCATAAAAGGCGGTAAAATTTCTTCATACCCTTGTTCCTGAGTATGATAATCAAGGAAAAAGTTTATAATTGCACGTTCGAGTTTTGCTCCTTTGCCTCTATACAAAATAAATCTGCTTTGAGAAATTTTTACACCACGCTCAAAATCAACAAGCCCTTTTTCTTCACAGATATCCCAGTGAGCCTTGAATTCAAAATCAAATTTTCTCGGTTCACCCCATTTGTAAACTTCAACATTATCATCTTCCGATAAACCTATAGGAGTTGTTTCATCAGGTATATTAGGAGTATGAAGCAGAATATCTCTTTGTTTATTATCTAATTCTGTCTGCTTTTCCTCCAATGCTTTAATATCATCACCGAGCTTGCGAACTTCTTCCTGAATTGCGTCGGTATTTTCACCGTTTTTTTTCATCAAACCGATTTTCTGAGAATCATTTTTTCTTTTCGCGCGCAATTCATCAGCCTGAGTTTGAATTTTTCTTCTTTCTTCGTCAATTTTTAAGACTTCATCTATTGAAAGTTCCGGATTTCTTCTTTTTAAAAGTTCATTAATTTTATCAGGGCACTCTCTTATTAATTTAATATCAAGCATCTTTTTACCACCTTTACAGTCATATCCAACGTATTTATAACAATATTCTAATTTAAATATAAGTTATAATCAAGAAAAAATTTAACCTGTCATATTTGTTAAGAATTGTAGATTTTCTTGACAGGTAGTGTATAATAAAAATAAGGGGATTGTGTTAAATATGATGTTTAAAAAGTTAGCTCAAAAACTTAATTTGGAGAAAAAAAAGCATCCGGGTGCGGCTATTAATCCGCTGGAGGTTGATTTTGAGGGAAGAAAAAGCGTTTTTCTGGATAAATTAACAAGAACCGCGGTTAATATGTATGAACGGAAGTGCGATATTAACAACTTCACTAAACTGGTGCTCTCCGACCCTGAAAACGATTCTCATAATAAAATTATGGATGAACTTTTTTCTAAAGGAATAATTGATGCTTCCGATGATGAAAAACTTTTGGAGTTATCTGATAACACAAGATTTCTAAAAGATTTGGGTCTTATTGATTAATAACTTTTTTGAAGGATGGAAGGAATGGGAAGAGGAAGTAAATTAACTGCCGCCGTTACTGGTTTTATCTTGTTTGCGGCTTCAATCATTTTACTTTCTATAAATGAGTACAATTATGTCAACACGCTAAAAATAGCGGACTTTAGCGAGAAAAATGCAATAGAGGCATCAACAGGAAATCTTGATCCTTCAAACGAAAATAAACTTATTCATATTATTGGAGAAGCCTATTCGCAGCAGACATTATCTGATTCTATAATAAGCGTGCCGAATGCAATTGCTTTTTTCAGAAATGTTGAAATGTACCAGTGGGAAGAAGTAAAAAAACATAAAAATGATAATAAAATAGAATATGCTTACAGAAAAACATGGAGCAAACATTTAATAAATTCGGATAATTTTGAAAGTACCGTATATAAAAATCCTCCACGAATGCAATATGAAAAAAAAGAGTTATACGCTAATAATATAGGCTTCGGGAAATTTTATCTTTCTAAAAGTATAATCAATAAAATTAATTCTGTAAATAAAATAACACAGCTTCCTTATAACAGTAAATTTAAAACATATAATGGTTTTTATTTTACGGGTGACAACTATGATAATCCTGCAATTGGCGACCAGAAGCTTTCATATTCATATATTCCTTCAGGGATAAAGCTCTCAATTATAGCGAAACAGTCTGGAAATCGGCTTGAAAATATGAATAATAAATACGGGGATTTTGTTATAGTTATGTACGGAAGAAAAGACCTCAAAACAATGCTAAAAGAATACAAAAAAAATAGTTCTAGCAACACCTGGATTTTCAGAGGAATAGGCATATTGTTGATGTTTATAGGACTTAACCTTTTAGTACAGCCCATTGTTAATAGAGGCGAAATTATACCTATATTCGGACAGCTTAGCAGAATGGCTGCTTTTATATCAACAATTATAATAACTATTGCTTTAAGTACAATTTCAATTTCGCTGTGTTGGCTGCTTTTTAGACCAGAAACTGCTATTCCCCTTATAGTTATATCAGCTATAACAATATTTAGCTTAAGAAAAAAGAAAAAAGTTATAGTTCCCGAATAACAGCTTCTGTAAACTCAGAAGTTGTAACATTACCGCCCAGATCTGACGTACAAATTCCATTACTAAGAGTTTTAAATAACGCCTTCTCAATTTTTTCTGCATAAATATTTTCACCGATATATCTTAGCATTTCTATTGCAGAAAGCAATAAAGCCGTCGGATTTGCTTTATTTTGACCTTTGATATCGGGTGCAGAACCATGAACAGGCTCGAAAACCGCATAATTTAAACCGATATTAGCCCCCTGAGCAACCCCCAAACCGCCTATCAGTCCTGCACAAAGATCTGACACGATATCACCGTATAAATTAGGAAGAACAAGAACATCAAATTGCGAAGGATTTTGGACAAGCTGCATACACAGGTTATCAACCAGAATCTCACGTTTATTAATTTGGCGGTATTCATCTGCAACTTTTCTGAAACAGTCAAGAAATAACCCGTCTGACAGCTTCATAATATTCGCTTTAGTAACAACACAAACCTCTTTTCTGTTATTTTTAACAGCATAATCAAATGCAAATCTGCATATTCTTTCGGAAGCTTTTCTTGTAATCACTTTTATACTCTCAGCAGTATCAGTATCAACCTGACGTTCAATGCCTGCATATAAATCTTCCGTATTTTCCCTTACTACGACAATATCAACATTATCAAATTTTGTTTTAACATTAGGCAAATTCTTGCAGGGGCGCAAATTTGCATACAAATCAAGTTCTTTGCGCAATTGAACGTTTACAGAACGAAAGCCTTTGCCTATAGGAGTGGTTACAGGTGCTTTAAGCGCAACTCCGTTTTCTTTAACAGAATTCAAAACTCTTTCGGGAAGCGGCGTACCCTCTTGAGCAATAACACCCTCACCTGCTGTCTGCACATCCCAATCAATTTTTAAACCTGATGCATCAATAATTCTTACAACTGCATCTGAAATTTCAGGACCAATCCCGTCCCCGTTAATCAAAGTTATTCTTTTCATTATTCCTCACAATATGTAAATTCCGTTCAAATTTTTCGAAAAAACCGCAATTTGTAACAGCCAGACTATTCTCAAGATATACAACACCAAGCCCCAGAGCTGTCAACAAAGGACAGGAAACTCCTTCTGCATAATTTTTACAGTTAATACATTGGTCGCAATCTTCAATATAAACTCTGCCGTCATCGCAATACATACAAAAATTATACAACTTTACCAGATGTTTGTAAACAAACTATTGCTCAGAAGCTTCAGGAGGACCATCAGGATTAATTTTTTCTTTCCACGCTTTTATAATCCGAGCTTCAATAGTTTTTACATCTTCTGCATCATATTTATCATAATTTCGCGGCATATGAATATAGCTCCATGCAGCTCTTATGTGTTCTTCAGTATCAATAGGGTATTTATTATTAACAGGATCAGCAAATTTTACATTGCCGTATTCGTGTAAGCCCCTGTTTTTATATACATCATCACGTTTTTCCATATCAAGATTATTCTACGTACCAGGTTATTTTATATCGGTAATCTTAACATATCTTAATATACTATCTTAAGTTAGGCAATTTATTAATAAAAAAATTTTTTATGTAATTAAGGTAGGTTATAAAAATTAGGTAGGTTAGAAATGGGTATCGGATCTATTGCATCTACAGGATGGCGATATATTCAACGTGCAGGAAAACTGTACCCCGATTTTGTATTGGGAACGGGAAACGAAGCATTTACACAAGCGATGCGCAGTACTATTAAAAATAGAGGTAAAAATGGTCAGACATATTTACAGTCAGTCTGGTCAGGAATAAAAGACGGTACTGCAGCGGCTGAAAAACATAACGGCATACTTGAGAAACGCCATGGAGGTTTTTGGAAAAATACCTGGGTATCATTAAGATCTTTTCCGAAAAAAGTTGCTCAGGGCTGGCGTGTAGGCGGAAAACTTGCAGATAAAGCAGGTAAAACAGGCTTGCCAAAATTATGGTCGCAATTTAAAGGCTCCTTAAGCGGTATCGGTAAAAGAATGCCTTTATTATTTTCACTAATGGTTGTACTACCTGAAATTCCAAATCTTCTTTCAGCATTTAAAGATAAAGGTATAGCAGGCGGAACTATAGAAATAGGCAAAACGGCATTAAGATTAGGCGCAGGAATGACTGCAGCTGCAATCGGTCAGGCATTAATCCCAATTCCGATTGTAGGCGGTATCGTAGGTTATATGGCAGGTGATTGGCTGATGAGTAAGTTTACGGGTAAAAGCCACTCAGAAAAGAAAGCCGAAGCCGAAGAAGCACAAAAAGCTCAGCTGGAGCAACAACAAGCAATGATGCAGCAGTATGGAATGAACCCGTTCGGGACATCAATTCCTCAAGCAGGTATGAACATCCCGCAGCAACAATTCAATATACCGCGTCCCACAATAAGCCCTCAAGAATTAATGGCTATGCAGCGAATGCTTTTTAACAGCGGTGCCGGGAACCCTTATGATCAAGACTTTATGGCTATGGCATCAGGCATAAATAAACTGAACTTTCAATGTTAAAACCGTCGGCGGTTAAATAATCGCCGACTTTTAATATTTTGTTACAAAAAGTCAATTTTTGAACAAAAAAATTTTTATATATAATACGGGGAAATAATTTAAAGGGGAAAACGGATTTATGACAAGTCCGATAAATAACGATTACTATAAATTAGCGAGTTATGCCGCAGGTGCACAGTTAAACCACAACCCTTTCGGAGTTGAGGGACTTCAATCACAATTAATCTTTGCAGGTGCGACAACAGCACTTCCACTTGCATGGCAGACAGGGAAAGCGGCTCTTTGGACTGCTCCGAAATGGGCTTGGCAAAATTTCGGGAATTATACAACAGCCTGGAATGCTCTTCAAGAGAAAAATAAAGCTGCCAAAGATGCTATTAAATATCTTAAAGGTGATAATATATTCCAAACAATAAATAACAGAAGCAATTATAACTCTTTACTTGAACTTGAAAAGAAAACAGCAGCAAGACCGACTTATGCAGAAATGAGCGCAACAACCAAACCAAGCGCAAGAGCTAAATTGTTCAATAAATCAGTAAAAGCGACATATTATGATGAAGCAAGAAAACTAATAGAAGAAGCAAAAGCAAAAAAATTAACAGGTAAAGAACTTAGAGAACATCTTAAAAAAGTAGATGAAGCAATTGCAAAAGCAGATTTGGAAGTTCATAAAGCAGTAAAATCAGGCTTAATAAAACCTGCGACCAAAATGGGAAAAGCCTGGGCAGGTGTAAAAAAATATACTGGTTATGATGCAGTAAACGGAGCCTTGAAGAAAGGGGCAGCAAGTTCAAACAAAGCAGTAAGAACAATTGCAAAGGGCGCAAAAGGCGGTGGAATTGCGACAGCCGCAATAGGTCTTGCTATTGAAACTCCGGAAATTATTGAAACATATAAAAAATGCGGAGCCGGAAAAGGCACAAAACAACTTGCAAAAACCACGGCAGTTGCAGCTGCAGAAGGTGTCGGCTACGCAGTAGGTGCAAAAGTCGGAGCTATTGCGGGCGCAAAATTGGGTGCCACGATAGGTACATGTATCGGAGGTCCCGTGGGTACAGCAATAGGCGGAGCAGTCGGCGCACTTGTCGGTGTCGGAACAGGTATATTATGCAGCTGGCTTGCAGGTAAAGGCGTAAAATCCTTAATGGGAAAATCAGAGCTTCAGAAACACAATGAAGCAGAAGCTAAAAAATTAGCAAAAAATGCTAAAAACTCTAAAGAAGGCAAAGAAAAATTACTTTCAGAAGTCGAGAAAAAAGCAGCAGAAAGCGGAGGATGCACAGATGAAGAAGTAATAGCCGCATATGAAAAATTAACAACAGCCAAAGAAAGCTCTATCTCTCATTCAGATAATAATAAAACTTATTCGGCAACAAATACATCAAATTACTCTGATATTCTGAATGCATTGGCTATGCTTGCTGAAGGCAATATATCTTATACTCAAACTAACATGATGTATCAACCCTTTATGCCTTCAATGTCAAACATTTTTGGAATGAATATGTTTAATATGTATTATCCTTATTATCCGCAAAGTTTGGGGATCGTAGCATAAAAAAATACCGCTTAAATAAAAAACGGTATTTTTTGCATTTTTACTATTATTTTAATAATTCATTTCCCAGTTATCATTTAAAATTTTGCCGAAACAACCTATAGCACCATCAGAAGCTGTAGTTTGTTTACATTTGGAACTATACAAATTATTTCTAATATCTTTCGGAGAGCTGCCATTACAAATACCTTGGCTTCTACAAGCCGGAGTTACACCTTCAATATCAATAGAGCCGTTATCATATAAAACGACCTGAAATAAATCACGTCCTGCAATATTTGGTCCTTGAGCACCATTTATATCTATTAGCATATTTCCCCAATACGATTTCACGTTATCAACTGTAGATGAGTATAATGAAGGATAATCAATCATTATGGCTGCTCCGCTAGCCAGGGTAATACAAGCAGCAGAACCCCAACTACCCACACCACCAATATCTGTTCCATCAATAGATTTATACGAAGGAGCAAAGCAAGGTGTCCTGACGCTTCCTTCTTCACATTGCTGCACTACTTTAAAATATTTAGTTAAAAATTCCAACATAGCAGAGCGGCTTGTTAAACCGGCTTCACGGAGATTGATGGCATTCTTATCTGTCATATACTGCAAAGATGCCTGTTGAACTTCATTATAAACTTTATGTAACTGAGTTACATAAGTCTTTCTTTGATGGTTCTGCATCAAAGAAGGAACTGTCATTGCGGATACTACACCAATAATTCCTAAAGTTACCAAAACCTCAGCAAGCGTAAAACCAAAGCGTGACGCTTGACCAGACAAAACAGGTTTGAACAAATCTTCAAAACACTGACAGAGAGCTAAAAGATGCCCCCCCCCCGAGCTGCTGAATTAATTAATTTTTTCATATTTGCTCCTTTCTTTATTGTAAAAATATTATACCACTAAAAAGACCGTTTTAAACAAACGGTCTTTTTCTTTTTTTTAAAGTGATTGAACGTTAAAATCTCTTTCAGACTTACTGGATGTACATTCCAGGATATTTCGGATAAAACGTTCAATTGTAGATTCCATTGAAGATATTTCTTCTTTAAGGGCTTTGTAACTCTCCTCCCTTACATCTTTAAGGGCATTCTCAAAAATTTCATCATGATACATGACACATCTCCTTGTTTAATTACCTATGTAGACTTTCGTCAGCAATATTTAGGTTTTACTGCAAAGGCTACTTCACATATTCCCATAACGGAACATTTTGGAACATTCTTTAAGAATATTTATAATATTGTTACAAAATTTATTATTCCTACAAAATAAAAAAAGTTTAATGTATGATATTAAAATGTATACAGGGGAAGTAGAATGGCAACTGATTTTCTAACAAGTTATGATTATTATTCAAGCAGGCGTGATATGGAAGTCATATCAAACATTGTTGAGTCTTTAAAAAAAATTTTGGAAGAAGACAAATTACAAGCTCAGCCTCTGTTTTTAAAAACGTCTGAAAATCTTATTTTAAATATCGCAAGGAAAGTAGTTCAAGAGAAAAAGAAAACTTTTCTTATAGGTATTACCGGCGAAAGCGCATCAGGTAAAACCGTGTTTGTTGATAATACAATTAAAGCCTGTGTAAAAGAGAAAAAAGAAGGTATTTATACTGTTATACGCTGTGATGATTACTATAAAGATACATCTAAGGAACTTAAAGAAGCAGGAAGTTATGAAGCCTTATTTAAAACAGGTTTCAGCTTTGACACGCCTGATGTTATTGATTTGGAATTGATGAAAAAACATCTTATGAAATTGAAATCAGGGAAAGAGATAACTTCCCCAAAATATGATTTTGTAACCTGCGAATCTAATCCTGACGGAGATATTAAAAAACCTGCAAAAGTTGTACTTACAGAAGGTTTATATGTTTTAAACGAAGGTGTCAGAGATATTATGGATGTCAAAGTTTATGTTTACACGCCTTTGGAAGTAATAAAAGAAAGATGGTACAAACGCGCCGCACTCAGAGGGAAAACTGGTAAAGCCGCAGATTTACAATTTCAAGACGTAAACAGAACGGCTCAGCAATATATCAGACCTGCTTACCAGATATCAGATGCAGTAATTAACGGAATGGTTTCGCAGGAATATATTCAAGAAATAACCGATAAAATATTTAATACTTTAAAAAATATAGTTGAATATTAAAAAAGAACCCTATAAAGGGTTCTTTTCATTTCTAATAGTTATTCATGCAAGGACATTTCGGCTGTACAGGCTGAATATATATTCTTTCGCAAGTCGGACAGGAAGGTTCTGCAAATGCTTTTCTGCAGGTCGGGCAAGGCTTAATTTTAACCTTAGTACATTCATCGCATTTAACCTTTTTCACTTTACATTTATTGCAATTCTTAAAACCTGTAAAAGGATTTAAACTAAAATTTGTTTTGTTTTCACCGATGCCGATATAAGGTAAAGGGTTAAGATAAGAAAGATAAGGCAGAGGATTTAACGACTGAGCACCTTCCCAGGCAGCAAAAGCCCCCTGTGTTGAAAATGTTAAAGCTCCAATCAGAGCTAAAGAAATACATAAGTTTTTCATAAAATACTCCCATAAAAATTTTTCTAATATTTGTAAAATTTAATTCACATATTCATTTTAAACTTTATGAGTTTTTTTACTATGCCCGAGTGAGGAATACAACTTACTCTTTTGAGCTAGGAGCAAATAATAAAAAAAGGATTGGAAAATCACCAATCCTTTTTTTTGCTTTAACATCCTTCAGGTTTATTTAGAAACAACAGCATCATCAAGCAGTATTACATAAATATTTTCGCCTGCTTTAGCGTGATATTTAAGCCCCGGAGTAACCAAACCGGTAATTAAACCTACGGCAGCACCGACAGGAGCACCTATTGCAATACCTGTACCTATTTTTGTAGGATCAGGAATAAACGCAAATCCGACACCTGCACCGATACCTACAGCACTTCCGCCTGCCGTGCAGAGTAACAACTTACCTGCAGTCATCCACGGACCTTCTTTTAAAGAGTAATCTTTAGAGAAAGGTTTAGCGTTAAATGCTAATTCTTTTCCGTTAGGTAAAATAATTTTACATAACTGCGGATACACTCTGGCGTTTTTATTAAATTTCTTTTGCGGATTTATAGCATTTATTTTTGCAATAAATTTAGTTCCTTGAGGAATAACAAGTGAACCTTCTTTTGTACAGATATCTTCTTTTGCAATGAAAGTTACGATATCGCCTGCTTTATGTTCTTCTGATTTAAATTTGTCCTCAAAAGCTACTACAAGAACGTTGCCTTGCTCAACAACACTTTGGATATTATTGATTTTTACCTGATTGTTAGGAGCTTTTCTTGTAACATCAAGATGCTCAACTCTTGTAGTGCCGATATATTCCTGTTTAACCAAATCCAATTTAGCTTTAAGTCTTGCCAAAAGGACAGCTGCTTCAGCTCTTGACAAATTATCGTTAGGTCTTAATTCTCTTGAATCAGGATAATTTACATAAATACCATAGTTAATTGTTTTTGCATAAACATTTTTAGCCCATGCGGGAATTGCTGATGCATCTTTGAATTGGTTAAGAATAGATTTGTCAGCATTCATATCTTTTGTAATATGGCTGATAACCGATTGGGCTTCCGATCTAAGCACAACTCTGTCAGGGCGGAAAGTACCGTCGGGATAGCCGTATACCAAGCCTAACTGCTGAGAACGTAAAATATTATCATAGTTAGGGTTGGCAGTTGTAACATCTGAAAATTTATTTGTAATATTTACATTTAAATTTTCATTAGATAAAACTTTCAAAAGAGCATTTACAAATTCAACTCTAGTCATACTTCCTTCAGGGTTAAAACGATTCCCTGAAAGAGACATAATACTGTTGTCTACAACAATATTGATTTCTTTGCTTGCCCAATAATTCGGACCTACATCCGCAATAGATGCAGCCAAAACAGGCACGGCATTTAGTGCCAGTAAACACAGAGCCATGAGCCCGGATACAAATTTCTTCATTTTCTTACTTCCTCATATTTACTAGTAAACCTTTTTCGTGTAAGATTATAACGTACATTTTAATTTTTGTAAACATGTGAGTTATTATATTAATTATTTACCCAACATAGAAAGGAAAAGTATGGATAATTACACTATGACGAAAATTGTTGCGACACTTGGACCTGCAACATCTACGAAAGAAAAAATCAGAGAGCTTTTTAAAGCAGGCGTAACCATGTTCAGATTAAATTCTTCGCATGGCGATGTAGAAATGCACAAAACAAATTTGTCTTATATCAGGGAAATCGAACAGGAAGAAAAAAAATTAATACCTGTTTTACTTGACCTTCAGGGACCTAAAATCAGAATAGGCAATTTGCCGGAATCTATTGAAATTCACAAAGGCGATATTTTAAAATTCCGCCACCAGCCTGAAGTTACGGGAGATATTCTTCCTGTTGACTACAAAGGCATGGCAGATGATGTTACTCCAGGCGAACAAATCATGATAGATGACGGTAAAATTCAGCTTGAAGTAAAAAAAGTTGAAGACAAAGTTATCTTTGCGGAAGTATTAACGGACGGACTTTTAAAACAGAGAAAAGGTATTAATATCCCCGGGTCTCAAGGCAGTCTTGATGTTTTAACGGAAAGAGATATCAAATTCGTTGAATTTGCCGCTAAAAATGATATTGATTATTTAGGCTTATCATTTGTTAGAGAAGCTTCTGACGTTGTTAAATTAAGAGAACTTTTACACCAGAACGGAAACGATACAGCGAGAATTATCTCAAAAATAGAAAAACCTCAAGCGGTAGAAAATATCGACGCTATTATTGAAGTTTCAGATGGTATTATGGTTGCAAGAGGCGATTTAGGTATTGAAATTTCAAATGAAAAAGTTCCTATCGTTCAGAAAACTATTATCAGAAAAGCAAATGCAAAAAGAAAAGTTGTAATTGTTGCAACACAAATGCTTGACAGCATGATTGAAAATCCTATTCCGACACGTGCGGAAACTTCTGACGTTGCAAACGCAATTTTAGACGGAACAGACGCGATTATGTTGTCAGGTGAAACAGCTGCAGGAGCTTACCCTGTAGAAGCAGTTGCAATGATGAAAAAGATTGCAGACAATGTTGAAGAATCTCCTTTCATGAGAAAAAATAAATTCCCGCGCAGAATGATTGAAGAAGAAAAAGATTCGCAGGCAATGGCAATCGGTATGTCAATTGCTGATATGACAAGAAAAATGAATATTAAAGCCGTAATTGCTTTAACAGGAAGCGGATTTACCGCCTCTATGCTTGCAGAAGGGAAATTAAGCGTTCCTATCTTTGCTTGCTGCCCGAACAGAAATATATGCAGAGATATTAAATTATACAGAGGCGTTTATCCTATTCCGTTAAACTTCAATGCATCTATTGATAAGAAATCTTTACTTGAAATGGATAAATTCTTAATTGAAAAATTAGGACTTGAAAAAGGCGATTATGTGGTAGTAACAGGTTCAGTACCCGAACTTTTGGTTGGCGGCACAAACTTTATTAAAATCCATAAAATCGGTTTGTTAAGCGAATAAATATTAAAAAGCCCCGTTATTTACGGGGCTTTTTTTTAGTAATTCATTTCCCAGTTATCATTAAGAAGTTTTCCAAAGCAGCCATAGCCTGTCTTACCTTGCAAACAATTACGGTTGAATAATTCTTCTCTTTGATCTTTAGATAATGGCGGTTGTAATGCGTTACTAAGTTCTATTTCATCTATAGTCCCATCAGCATAAATGCCGACATTAAAAAAGTCACGTCCCTGAATATTAGGACCTTTTTGTCCATTAGTATCAATCAAAAGGTTTATTACGGATTGATAACTGGAACCGCCTTTTCCCGAGTAGTAATAGCCCGGTCTTACCGCAGCACCGCTCGCTAAAATATAAGCCGTATGAGTAGTAACATAGCCGCTGACGGTTGTACCATTAATTGATTTATAAGATGATGCAAAACAAGGCGTCAGTTGATTTTCACATGTTTGGACAACTTTAAAATTAGAAGTTATAAACTCATTTGCTTTTGCTTGAGAATTTATGCCTGCTTCAATTAAATTTACAGCATTTTTTTCTGTCATATAATTTACGGCAGCCTGCTGCATCTCATTATAGACTTTATGAAGCTGCGTGACATAAGTCTTCTTTTGATGGTTCTGCATCAAAGAAGGAACTGTCATTGCGGATACCACGCCGATAATGCCTAAAGTTACCAAAACCTCAGCAAGTGTAAACGCAGGAGCTGAGCCTAGAGTACGCCCCCCCCCCGAATTCCGAAATCAAATAAATTTTTCATTATCGCTCCTTTCATTATTAACTCGACATATATAATTATAACATATGCTTATAAAAGTTACAATAAAAAAACGCCCCTTTTCAGGGGCAAAAATTTTGTTTTAGGAAGGTAGGAATAGGAATTTATAGTCTCTCTCTTATTTAAATACTCTGTCTCTTAATATCTCTCGTGTCATTTAATGTTAGTATATATATAAAGTATATATTTAATATCTAATTTCAAAGATTACCCGATTTGTTACAAAAATTAATACTTGATTTTATTTTTCTTGTGTTTTATACTTTTATTTGTAGGAGACACATAGGATATAGGAGTTAGGAATGTTAGTTTCTTCCATTGCCCGCTTCAATGCACTTAATACTATGAATAACGCTTCTTTTGCATCAATGCAGGCTTCTAACGGTCTTAATAAACATGCGTTCGGCGGTGAGCATGATTTAAGTATGCTAAATAAAATGGACAACAGAATGAGCTTAGATTTAGTATCTAACAAACTCCTTTATAATGTTGCTTATCTTCAAGAAAAAATGGCTGCAAAACATCAAAAATTAAATGTTTTAGCCTAATTACTTTCTTTGAATAATTCTTTGATAAGCACAGAGCAAACTGCAGGAATTACTGACACAAAAAGCAGTACATTTGTTATGCCGAATTTTTCAGCTATAAATCCGAGAAGCGACATTGCTATTGCCACAATTCCCCAGGAAAAACCGTTTATAAAACCTGAAATAATACTTTTATATTCAGGCAAAACATTCTGCGCCATAACCATAGTTACAGGTGTTGCCATCATTGTTATGAAACCCATGACAACAAATATGACAAGTGATACAGCCGGATGTGAAGAACAGGTTAAAATAAACAAAATCATCAGAGGCAAAGTTGAAATCATAGAAATATAGAACACATTTGCCGCCCCTATACGTTTTTCTAGATTACTGCTGATGAGAGAGCCTATTCCTCCCGCAAATATAAACATGAATAATGCCATACCGATATAAAACGGCTTATATCCCATATTCTTCCAGAGGAAAGGAAGAAGAATAAAACAGGCAGACATAATCATAGTTTTAAGCATTGCTATAACATTTAATATATTAAGTTTCCTGTTTGTCAAAATTCTTTTAAAAGCGGTTTTAAAATCAATTTTAGATATAACAGGTTCAGATAATGATAATTTAGGAACAAAAGCAAACATTAAAAAAGCCCAGAGAATTCCCAAAATTGTCATTAACGGCATTCTCGGCATTCCTAAAAATTGTGTTATTGCTGAAGAAATTATAGGACCGAAAGAGTAACCCAAAGTTCCCATTGCAACAAATACAGCCATTGCTTTTCCGGTATTTTCCTTATCGGCAAATTTTGACACAAAACCTAACGCCTGCGGATGAAAAAGGCTTGAACCGATACTTCCGAAAATTATAAATAAAACAAGAATAAACGGATTATGCGCCAGAGCCGAAAGCGGAATAAAAATTGAAGACAATATTAATCCCCAGAAAATAAATGAACGCTTAACAATATTATCTGCGAAATAACCGAACAAAGGCTGCAAAAGAGATGAAAAGATATGCGACACGGTAAGAATTATTGTCGCAATAGCCATTGTAATCCCTATTTTTGCAGCAATAAAAGGCATAATAGGGTTCAGAACACCTGTATAAATATCATTTATAAAATGACCGCCGCAAAGCCAAACTATTGCTTTTTTATTTTGGGGTAATTTATTCTTCATAAATTAATTTAATGACAAATAATGAAAAAAATCAATGCTGATTGGAATTATCTGTGTAAGCAATAATTATCATGAATATTGAAGCAAATAAGATTATCCCTAAAGACATAACCTGTGCCACAGGGAAACCTTGAATATTAAGGACACTGTCAACTCTGAGATGTTCAACAAAAATTCTTACAAAAGAATACATGATTAAATATAAACATGCAATCATTCCGGGATGTTTCGAAAGCTTTTTGAATAAAAGTAAAAGAATTATGAATATAGCTAAATCAAGAATGCTTTCATACAAAAAAGCCGGGTGAAAATATTCAAAATTAATATATTGCGGCGGTCTGTGAGCAGCGGGAATAAAAAGCTTCCATGGCAAATTTGTCGGTGTGCCGAAAGCTTCCGAATTAAAAAAGTTTCCCCACCGTCCTATACTCTGCCCGAGCGCAGTGCCGCATAAAAAGACATCAATAAGCTTCAAAAAAGACATTTTATAAATTTTCGAAAAAGAAAATAAAGTCAATATCCCGATTATTATCATTCCGTGAATTGATAACCCGCCCTGACGAACATAAAATATTTCCAGAGGATGAGCCATATAATATGAATAATTTACAAGGCAATAGTATAACCTTGCACCAATAATTCCAATTATTATTATGTAAGGCGAAAAATCAATTATACAGGAAGCTTTATCAGCACCGTAAAACTTCTTATACAGAAAATAAGCCGAATAAACACCTACAAGAATTGCAAACGCTAAAATAATCCCGTAAAAATAAACAGGAAATCCAAAAATATTAAATGCAACTTCCGCAGGTGACTGAAACATTTTTACTTCACTGTATTTTTTGCAAGAAGCATTTGCAGCTCTTTTATTTTATCTTCCACATAAGCTCTGTCATCAACGCTTCCGTCTTTATCAAGATAAATCTGATAATCAGAAATAGCATTATTTAAAAGAGTTGTAAGCATTTTAGATGCATTACCCGAAAGTTTAGCTTCCTGACTGTTTTCTTCCTCAGATACTTCTCGTTTTTCGATTGTATCATCATCATTAACTTTTACATTTCCTGATATAATATCTTTTGCAAGATTTTCCTCGCAAACCGCAAGAGAATAATATGCATCAGGAAAATCAGGATTAAGTTTTATAGCATCATTATAAGTTTTAATAGCATTGGCATAATCTTCAGCCTTTGTATAAGCAACAGCAAGATTGTATTGAGTTTCAAAAACGCTTCCATCCAGATCAACACTTGATTTCAAACGTTCTATAGCTGAAACATAATCACCTTTATCCATAAAATCCTTTGCCTTATTGTTAAGCTCCTGAACTGCAAAGTTATTAATACATGCAGTAGATATTACAGAAATAAACAAGATACTAGCTAGTAAAAAAGCTTTTTTCATGCTATAATCATCCTCATAAAATATTTGTAATTTTAATTATAAAATAAATCTTCATTTTTGGGCAAATTTTATGAATAAAAGTTACAAATCAGAAAAGTGAGGTTTTTATATGCCAGAAGATAAAGTTATAAAGTTAGGGGCAAAAAGAGAAAAAACATCCGAACATAATCATAAAGAAGACAATCTTGTTTACTGCAGTTTTTGCGGCAGACCTAACACTCAGGTACTGAAAATGGTTCAGGGTCCGGGAGTTAATATTTGTTCGGAATGTGCCATGATTGCAGTACAATATTTAATCTTAAATGACAGAATGCCGTCTGCAGAAGCACAGCAAATATTAGATGCTTTTTGGGGGAAAGCACGTTAATGGCAGACCGATTTGAACTTAATCCGTTTGAAATAAAGGCGGAAATAGCAAAAATTTTTCAAAAGCTTGACGGTGTAAAAGATTTCGAAAATTATGAAGTACACTACAGAATTCTTGATAATCAAAGCGATAAAAGTGTTATCATAAAACTTTTGTTCAAAGAAGTTAATAACACACATACAAATCAAGAACTTCTAAGGTTTCTTATCCTGCGGTACTGCCATTCAAATGAACTTGTTGAAAAGCTTTGGAATATTATCAAAAACAATATGGCTTCTAATCAGGCAAAAATATTTGCACTTGACCTTCTAAGAGATATTGACGCAAACTGGACTTACGAAGAATGTGATAAATATATTGACAATCCTGAAGAACTTGTAGAAGCTGATACTAAAAAAATTCTTGATAATGCAATTATTAATCCTGAAGTTCAAATCGATTTTCTGGACTTCTTAAGCTCACTTCCCGATAATGACAAAGTTATTCTTTTAAAATCACTCGGAGAAGATTATTCAAAAGATGAACTTGCAAACATGCTTGTTCCGGTGTTTCTGTCAATGCCTGATACTGATGCGGGAAAAACAGCTCTTGATATCTTAGGCAGCTCAAAATCACAGCTTGCATATCATGCGCTTAATTCTGCACTTGATACGATTGACGAAAGTCTTCTTCCCGCCGTTAAGAAAAATTTGTCAATATTAAAACTTTCAGGTATCAGAGAAGATAACTCAGCAGAGTTTTACAAAAATATTTTAAAAAATTCAAAGCCGTATAAATTTTGCATAACCTACCCCGACGGTCATGGAAATCAAGCTGTTATTGTGTCAAGAATAAATAAACAGGGAAAAATTCAATTTGTAGCAATTGTAATTGATGATTACAAGGGTGTAAGGGACTGCTTCGGCTTTAACGAAATTTCAAAATTTGAATGTAATACAATAATAGAAAGGTTTTATCGCGGGCAAAGAGCTCTTGATTTACAGCCCGGAGTATTAAAATCAATACTCATTGAAGCAGAAAAACTCGCTAAACATAAAATCCCTTATGAATATTTATGCTGGAAAAATCTGCTTGCTGATATAAAACCACAGCCGTTAAAATTAGATTACAAAATAAAAAAGCTTACCAATGATGAATTTGAAGACATTCTGAAATATGATTTTACTGATTACTGGTTTTTAAACAGCTCATACAGCGATGAATTTGAAGATTTTATAAAAATTCTTGAAGAAACAGAACCGCAAGATTATGAAAAAATCATTGATGAAAACCTTGAAAAAGTTTTTTATAAAGAAGAATATCAGGTATGGTCGCAAAGAATATTGCACACTTCTTTACTAAAATATCTCGCAGGAGAAGAAAAAGCTGCAGAAAATTTATATTCCTTGTATAATGATAAAGAGTTGAAAAGGGAATTTTTCAAAAATATAATAAGAAAAAGTATTTACGAATATTATTTTGCACGGCAAAATAAAGAAAAAATTCAGGCAATTGAGAATATGTGGGTGAAATAATGTATAAAGTAATGGCGCTTGATATAGGCACAAAAAGAATAGGAATAGCACTAAGCGACTATCTTTTAATGCTCGCAAACGGTCATTCGTATATTCAAAGACAGCCTGAAAATAAAGCAATAGAAGCTATTCTCAAAATTGCAAAAGAAAATAACGTAAAAAAAATAGTAATAGGCGTTCCCTACAACATGGACGGAACTCAAGGATCACAAGCACAGGATTGTAAAGATTTTGCATCAAAAATTCACGGCTTTGAAATAATTTATGAAGACGAAAGATTGACCTCTGATGCGGCCGAAGAGAATTTGCGCGAAAAAAAAATAGACTTCAGAAAAGACAAAGGACTGGTTGATATTGAAAGTGCTTGTATTATACTGGAACAGTACCTCAGCAGAAAGTAAAAAACTAGAAAGGAAATAGAAAAATGGCAGATGAAGATCAAATAATTGAAACGATTGACGAGAACGGCAACGTAATCAAATTCGAACTTTTCGATATAGTTGAAGTTGATGAACAGGAATATGCATTGCTTTTACCTGTAGAAGAGGAAGAAGGCGATGAAGTTGTTCTTATGAAATTAACAAAAGACGGAGAAGAATACCTCTTTGAAACAATCGATGATGACGAAGAATTCGAAAAGGTAGCTGCTTACGTCGAAAGCATGGAAGATGAAGACGAAGACGAGGAATAAGTTTTGTTTGAGAAATTTACGGAAAAGGCAATAAATGTTGTAAGCTCTTCACAAAATACAGCAAAAGAAATGGGATTGAAAAAAGTCAGCCCTGAAATTCTTTTGCTGGCACTGTTTGATGAGGCAAAAGGAATTGCGTTAAAGATTTTTAAATCCTACGATATTACGCGTGAAAAGCTGACTGATGAAATAAAAAAATATGTTAATATTAATCTTTCTCAGCCTGCACAGCTCCAAACACTGCCTTTTGACGATGAGTATAAAGAAATTCTGAAAAAATCACTTGATTTGGCAAATAAATCAGGTAATCCAACAATTCTTTACGAACATTTATTCCTTTCCGCAATTTCAGACAAAAAATCAAACAATGTTAAAATACTTGAGGATTTAGGGTTTGATATCTACAAATCTAAAAATCTTCTTGAAAAACTTGTTCAAAAGAAAATTAAACGTCTTTATCACCCCGAAATAGACGAAAACAGGGAAGCAAAAGAGGACAAGTCCGAAGAAACAGACAATATTTTTGACAGTGAGGAATCCGCAAAAGTATTTGAACGTGCTGTTTCAAAGCTTTCAACTTCAAATTACGAAATACTCGGAACCGAGCAGATACTATCATCAATTCTTGAGGACAAAAATTCCGAATTATCACAAATTCTTGGGAAATACGGAGTTACAAGCGAAAATTTTGATGAAAAACTGCAGAATATTCAATCCAGACAAGCAGAATACGAAGGCAGACAAATTATTTTTACGCCAAATGCCTTTAAAACAATGAATATGGCACTGCAAACCGCCAAAGAACTCGGGTCTTCCGTTGTTTTGCCGGAGCATATAGTTTTAGGGCTGTTAAAAACAAAGCGAGGAATTGCTTATGACATTCTGAAAGAGTTGAAAATTCCCGATGACGATTTGGCGCACAGCATAATTAAACCAATTGAAAAACAAATGCCGGAAACACTTACAATTTTAAGGCTTGCAAAAGAAGAGGCAAGACGTCTGGGACGTAACATTGTGGGGACCGAAATGTTTCTTCTCGGCATAATCGGAGAAGCAACCGGAATTGGCGGACAGGTGCTTTCGGAACTTGAAATCAATATTAAAGATGCAAGAAATGTTGTGGAAAATCTGATAGGTTTCGGAAATGAGTATTACGACAGAGAAATCATCTTTACCGAACGCGCTAAACGTGTTCTTGAAACAGCGTGGGAACTTGCCAAAAAGGATCATAAACAAAAAATTGAATCGGCACATATGCTTCTTGCACTGACAACAGAGCCTGACTCTCTTGCAATGAAAACACTTGAGCAATTAGGCGTTGATGCTGTTGAAATTAAAGAAGGGGTTAAGAAATTTCAAGAGGCTTAATTGATAAGGAATAACGTCAAAAACTTCATTGAAAAATATGACTTAACAGGCAGATTTATTCTGGCTTTTTCAGGCGGTTATGATTCAATGTGTCTTTTGGATGTTCTTTGTAATCTTGGAGCCGATGTCATTGCAGTTCACCTAAACCATAATTGGCGTGGAGAAGAAAGTCTTAAAGAAGCACAAAATTGTGAAAAATTTGCAAATTCCCGCGGAATTAATTATTATTCGGAAACTCTGCCTGATAATATTCAAAAAACAGAAACAGCCGCAAGAAAGGCTAGATATGACTTTTTCAGAAGATGTGCACAAAAATTTAATTCAAAAGTTGTTTTCACCGCACACAATTTCGATGATAATGCCGAAACAGTTCTCTACAGGATTATAAGAGGAACAGGAACAGCAGGTTTGCAGGGAATTTCAGAAAAAAGAGAGATTTTTTACAGACCGCTTCTGCATACAAAAAGAGAAGATATAGAAAAATACTGCATTGATAACGGGTTAACCCCGAACAAAGACAGTTCAAACACGGACACAAAATACAAAAGAAATTTTATAAGATATAAAGTTATTCCGCTTTTAAAGGAAATTAATCCTGACGTATCAAATGCCTTAAATTCGCTTTCCGAAATTGCAGCCGAAGATTATAACCTGATAAACAGTTATCTTCCTTCAGAGCTGCCTCAGGCATCTGAAATTGAACAAAAAAGAATTATATACAACATACTTACAGAACACAATATTGATTATGGCAGAGAAAAAATAGAAAATATTCAAAAATTTGTTGAGGCAAATAAAACATCCAAATCAGGCAAAATAATTTCTCTTACGGATGGTTTATGGCTTTTTGTGAACGATAAAAAAGCAGAAGTTATTACAAAGACAGATAAAAGCAATACTGAAATAGCTGTAAATAAGTGCGGAGAATATGTTTTCGGCGATTATATATTCTCGATAGAACCTTGTGAAGAGGAAGTAAAACAATTTCCGGATGATAATGAATTTAAAGCATACATTACGGTTAATAGTATTGATTTCACACTGCGTAACAGAAAAGACGGTGATGTAATTCATCCTTTGGGGTGCAAAGGCTCGCAAAAGCTGAAAAAATATCTTAATGAAAAGAAAATTCCTCAACACGAAAAAGACAAACTTATATTTTTGTGTAAGGGAAATGAAGTTATCTGGGCTGCAGGTCTGGGATTAAACGAAAAAGCGAAAGTTGCACAAAAAGCAACACACGTGCTAAGATTAAAAAAGAGGTAAGGTTAGTTATGGATATTAATAAATTAAAAATATTGTTTACCGAAGAACAAATTCAAAACAGAATTAAAGAATTGGCAGAGGAAATGAATAACTTCTACGGGAATGATGAAGTTTATGCAATTTGCGTTCTTAAAGGCGCGGTTATGTTTGCTGTTGATCTTGTAAAGCATTTAAATATGCCGTTAAAAATTGAATTTATAAGGCTTTCAAGCTATAACGGAGGAACGAGCACATCAGGAAAAGTTAATGCCGTAGATATTTCACTTCCCGATTTAAACGGTAAAAATGTTTTAATAATCGAAGATATTGTTGATACAGGGCTTACCGCAAAATTTCTTCTCGACTTTTTAAACTGCAATTTTCACACAAAATCAACAAAGTTTTGTTCGCTTCTTGATAAAAAAATTACCCGTACCGCAGATGTTGATGCTGATTATTACGGGTTTGAAGTTGATGATAAATTTCTTATAGGTTACGGTCTTGATTATGACGGATATTACAGAAATTTAAGATATATAGGTTATGTTGACAAAGATGACTTGTAAAAATTATGAAAAATCAATTGAATTAATACATGAATTTTTTGATATTCAGCCTTCTGAAAATTTTGCCGAAAAAATATTCGGGACACTGAAAAAAATAATTTCTTTTAATTCGGGTTATATTTTTTTTACACATCCGACAAGATTAGAGTATTCATATAACGGGAATATTACCGATATTAATGATATAAATACACCTTGTCTGGAAGAAGATTTAAAACTCAAAAATACAGTTTTCGGAAAAATTATTATTACAGGAACAGAATTTTCTTCTAGTGATAAAAAGATTTTTAAAGCTTGCTCGTCCATTATTGCCAATATAACAAAAGATGCGGAAATATCAAAGATTATAAAAATGCAGGTTAATGCCTTGCAGGAAGGCTATTTGCAGGTACAGAAAAATAACAAAAAAATAAAGGAGGCAGAAAAAGTTAAAACGGAATTCTTGTCGCATATTTCGCATGAACTGCGCACTCCGTTGAATTCTATACTCGGTTTTTCAGACTTGCTCGAAAACGAATTTGTAGGCAGCCTTAATTCCAAACAAAAAGAATATGTTAATGATATAAAAATTTCAGGTCTCCATTTGCTCGAAATGATTAACGAAATCCTTGACATGTCAAAAATTGAAGCAGGTTCAATTACTTTAACTTTACGGGAATTTTATGTTAATCAGGCCGTAGAAGAAGTAATTAATATACTTAATCCGCTTTTTATAAAGAAAAATATAACTCTTGAAACCAACATTGAAAATTTCATATTAAATGCTGACTTTCAAAAGTTCCGCCAAATACTTTTCAATCTTCTGAGTAATGCAATTAAATATACGCATGAAGGAGGTTTAATTAAAATAGCAGCCAAAAAAGAAGGGAATTTTGCCTTAATTTCCGTTCAAGATAACGGTATAGGCATAGACAAAAAAAATCATAAAAAAATATTCAAAAAATTTGAGCAGATCGGTAAAGGTCGTGAAAATTCAACAGGTTTAGGGCTTTCAATAACAAAGGAACTGGTAAAATTACACAGAGGAGAAATAGCCCTGAAAAGTTCTCCGGGTAAAGGGTCAGTCTTCACAATAAGGCTTCCTTCTTAACATGCAGGGTTGTTTTTTATTTAAAGATATGTTATAATAAATTTTGTTAGGAATGATTGAGAGGAGTTTGGATTTATGGCATCTATAAAAGACGCTTTTGATGAGTCCTTACAGGACAACCATGCATTTATAAAGTATATTTTATTTGCAATCCCCGTTTATTACTGCGTTCACCTGTATTCAAATGCTGAGAAAGGTGATTTAACAGGATTTTGGTGGATGTTTAGCGTAACCTATCTGTTACTTTTCGGATTTTTGATAAAATGTACAACAAATGTACGAAACGGAAAGGATCATGTATTACCGTCATTTAACATTTTTGCATTATTCTGGGCAGGTATCAAAGGAACAATAGCTCTCGGACCATCCATTGCAATTAACTGCTGGCTTGCATCCTGGCTGACCGGACTTATTGCAAACTATATTCCGGAGCCTAATACTTTAGTAATTTTTCAGGTCATTATTTGGGGCTTATTCGGTTCAATAATACTCACAGGGTATTTGTGCTACGCGAAAAGCTTTAAAATTGCAGACGCTTATAATTTTAAAGTTATTTCGGAATCCTGCTGTGACATTCTTGTAGCTGTTTTATTTATGATACCTCAGGTATTGCTTGCAGATGCATTGATAATAGCACCCGTAACTTATGTTATATGGGTATTCTTCGGTATTCCTCATCCCGTTGCCATATTCTACTGGAGTATGGTTCTGATATTCAACCTTGCAATGTGCGGTCATTATCTGGCTCAAGTAGATTATGAAGCTATTTCCGCTAAAGATAATAAAGAATAATTAAAAAGCCTCTTAACTTTAAGAGGCTTTTTTAATTAACCATTTCACGCAATTTTTTCAGCTTATCTCTTATTTCCGCAGCTCGTTCAAAGTCAAGAATTTTTGCCGCTTTATGCATATCTTTTTCGAGTTTGTCAATAAGTTTAGGTAAATCTTTTTTATCAATACCCATATCAACCATTTCTTCTGCAACAATGTCTTCCAAATCTCTGTAGCTTGCAACAAGAGAAAGTAAATTATTTTCAATCGGTTTTTTAATTGTCTGGGGGATAATTCCATATTTTTTGTTGTATTCAAGCTGAATTTTACGGCGGCGTTCTGTTTCAGAAATAGCTTTTTCCATTGATTCTGTCATTCTGTCGGCGTACATAATAACTTCACCGCAGGCATTACGGGCCGCACGTCCGATTGTTTGTATTAAACTTGTTTCTGAGCGCAAAAATCCTTCTTTATCAGCATCCATAATCGCGACAAGTGAAACTTCGGGAATATCAAGTCCTTCTCTCAAAAGATTTACACCGATAAGAACGTCAAACTCACCCAGACGTAAATCTCTTAAAATCTCAACACGCTCTAACGACTGAATTTCACTGTGAAGATATCTTACCCTTATACCTTCCTGAATAAAGTAATCAGTCAAATCTTCCGCCATACGTTTTGTAAGTGTCGTAATCAATACGCGTTCATTTTTCTCGGCGCGCTTATTAATTTCATTTTTCAAATCTTCAATTTGGGCTTCAATAGGACGAACAGAAATCTTAGGATCAACAAGCCCCGTCGGACGAATAATTTGTTCTACAAGCTGTGAAGAAGTTTTTCTTTCGAATTCCCCCGGAGTTGCGGAAATATATATTTTTTGGTGAACTTTTTTGAAAAATTCCTCATTTTTTAAAGGTCTGTTGTCACGTGCACAAGGCAGTCTGAAACCATACTCTATTAATGTGTTCTTTCTTGAAGAATCTCCATGATACATCCCCTTTAGCTGCGGCAGCGTAACATGTGATTCATCAACCACGGTAAGGAAATCACCTCTGAAATAATCTAAAAGAGTTGCGGGAGCCGATCCCGGCGGACGGCGCTCTATTATTCTTGAATAGTTTTCAATCCCCGAACAATATCCCATTTCCTTAATCATTTCAATATCATATTTAACACGCTGTTCAAGTCTTTGAGCCTCAACAAGTTTGTTTTCGTTATGAAGTTCTACAAGTCTGTGCTGGAGTTCTTCTTTGATTAAACCAATTGTCTCGTCAACGTTCTCATCATAAGAAAGATAATGTACGGCAGGATAAATTACTACTTTTTCCGGAGTTTCGAGGATTTCTCCCGTAACATTATCAATTCTGACAATCTTTTCAATCTCATCGCCAAAGAAATAAATTCTCGTAATAATCTTTTCATAAGCAGGCATAATTTCAACAATATCGCCTCTTGCTCTGAATGTAGAGCGTTCCAGAACCAGATCATTTCGCGTGTATTGAACACTGACAAGATGTTTCAACAAATCATCCCGTGCAACTTCATCTCCGACATTAAGTTCTACAGACCCCCTGAAATAATTTTCGGGAAGCCCCAAACCGTAAATACAGCTTACTGAAGCTACAATAATAACATCATTTCTTTCGTATAAACACCTTGTCGCATTATGTCTTAACCTGTCAATTTCCTCGTTTATGGAAGCTGATTTTTCAATAAAAGTATCAGTCCTCGGAATATAAGCTTCAGGCTGATAGTAATCGTAATAGCTTATAAAATATTCAACGGCATTATCGGGAAAAAGCTCCTTAAATTCGTTATAAAGCTGCGCCGCAAGAGTTTTGTTATGAGCAATAATCAGAGTAGGCTTTTGAACGCGTTCAATTACATTTGCAATGGTAAAAGTTTTTCCTGAGCCCGTAATTCCGAGAAGCGTTTGTGCATCATCTCCGTTTTCTATACCGCTGACAAGTTCATCAATTGCTTTAGGCTGGTCGCCTGCAGGTTTATATTTTGAAGATATCTTAAATTTTCTATCCATAATAAAATTATACCTGAATTAAAAATACTAGCAAAAAAATTTTTTTACAAGGTTATAATATAATAAGAATATTCTAATCAAGGACCCCTAAATTGATAAACCCGATATCATCAGCTGATACAAATAAAAAAAATATTCATGAAAAGTACAAGGATCCGTTAAGCAGAAAACTTCCTGTTTTAATGTCATATTCAAGTGAAGTCGGAACCGCAATATCGGAAATTGCTCCTAAACTCGGTGCATCACTTTTTGCTCCTACTTTTATGTATTTAGGGGCTGACATTTATGACAAATACAAAAATGACAAGGACAGCTACAATCCGAGCGGGAAAAGAGCATTAAAAAGGGCTATCTATCAGGGATTAACATCTATAGTTGCATTACCTGCAGTTATTATTGCAGGTCAGTGTATCGTTTCCCCCATGGGCAAACTCGGGAAAGCGGGGATTAGCGGAAATGCCAAAGATGCAGTCTATAAACATATAAAAGACGTTATTGATCAGGCTCACGGAAGTGCACTTGAAAACTCTGAGGACTTTAAAAGAATAATTACCGAAACTTTGGAAAATAAAATAAAAGTCAGAAATAATGAAAAGAAAACAATTAACTTTTTCAAAAGATTTTACAATAAATATTTTACTGAAAGATACGACTTATTAAGTTCAGACAAAGATAAAATTGTAAAATTTGCACAAGAAAACGCCTTGAATACATTTGAAATAAAAAATGCACTTAAAAGCGGTGATACAAAAAAAATACCTCACAAAGTTTTAAAAAAATATAATAAAATCCTGCCTGTTATGAAAGAAATGTATAAAGACGGAGATTATTCTTATCAGGCAACAAGGAACGCTTTGAAAGAATATCAAAATTCACTTATATTCAAAAACAAATTATTAAAAACTCTGAGCGGTCTCGGAACACTGCTTCTCCTTGCAACACCTATTAATACATTTGTCGATAAGCAGCTTATGAAAAAATATATAGGTCCCGGTATTGATCAAATATCACACGGTTTCGTAAATGAATCCAGGATGAAAACAATTTTTAATGATATGAAAGAAAAGATTGCTAATCCTGATGATAAAAACGTGAAGACATCGAACCTGATTCAGAAAGTAAAGACTCCGCCCGAATCGAAGTCAAAGGCTGCGGAATCTCGGTAATATATTCTCCGTCAACGAATTTAGCAACGGATTTTACCGATAAGGCTGCAGTTCTTGCAGGCGCAAGCTCAACAATTGATGTAATTTTTCTTGTTCCATCGTTCATCTTATTAATTTGAACAATATAATCATAATCGGTAAATACCTTAGTTTTAGCATATTTTTCAGGAATTTTTTCTAGCCCTGTAAATCCCGAAATAAGTTTTGCAATTGCGGCATCAACACAGGATGCACGTAAAGTTATAATACTTCCGCTCACTTCGGAAAGCTCGGGAACGGGTGAGTTTAAATCAGCAATGAAGTATTCGGGCGACATTTTTAATATGTTTGAAATAAGTGCACAGTAATCAGGTGATTGTTTATCAACGGTAAATTTCATTAATGTATCGCCTGCAGAATTTATACACGCAGTTTCTTCAATTAAAGCAGAACGCCTGTTTAATAAAGAAGTATTTATTAACGTGTCTATAAGCGTTGTCTTACCGGAATTAATATCACCGGAAATTACTATATTCTTTCCGGCATCTGTAATTGATACAAGAAAATCAAAAATTTCTCTTGTCATCATACCGTTTTCCAAAATATTGTCGATACTACGGACAAAACTCTTCCTTATTGCAATATTAATACCGCACTGAGATAATTCGGGCATTATTAGAGTTATAAACAAGTCTTTTACACGATAATTACAAATATTATTCCGCTTATCGTCTTTGCAGCCTGACAAGGCATATATATTGTTAAGAATAAAGCCGACCTGTTTTTCATTAAGCTTCATTTCCGTATTTAAAACTTTGCCGCCGATTTCTATATGAACGCTGTTTGTTCCGTTTACAAAAACGGCATCAACATTTTCTCTTGCCAGCAGATAGTCAAGAGGTCCGAAGCCCATAACGGAAGTAAATAATTTTTCAATTAATGTATCTTTTTCTACGTCGTTAAGATTATAATCTCCAGATGAAAGCTTATTTTCAACAAAACTTTTTATAAGCTCTTTTTGGCGTGCAGAAGTATACTCAAACCACACAGGAATAGAATCTATTTTTTCGGTTAAAGCATTTTTCAAAGTTTCTTCAATATGCGGCAAATCCTGTTTATCTTCCTGCGGCAGTTCTTCAGGTTCGGGCGGTTTAAGCGCAGATTTAGAGAATACAAATTTTTTAGGTTGTTCATTCACGTTTTCTTCTTTTTCTAACTTTTTAAATCTGCTGCTTAATTTACTGCTTTGTAACACTTTCCTATACCCTTCCAAGCTTTTTAGTAAGTTTTTGACGATAAACACTGTCAGAAACCATTAATGCCAAATTCTTATAACTCAATGCAACATTAGAATCAGGATTAATATCAGAAACAGGCACACCCTTATTTATAGCAGACATCATTGTAAAGTAATTGTTAGGTATTTTCCAATACAGTTTTTTACCAAGAACTTCTTCAACATCTTCCGCTTTAATTTCATCATTTTCCATATAACGGTTTATAAGGACCTGCACTTTATCTTCTTCAAACCCCAGCTTTTCAAATAATTCAAGACATCTTTGACAGTTTCTGATGGCGGGAAGATTAACGATTGCAGCAAGAAATATCAAATCAGAATTTTCAAGAGCTGTCATAGCCTTGTTGTCAAATCCGCCTGACGTATCAACTACAACATAAGAAAAAGTATCCCTTAAAATACTAAAAAGCCTGCTGATTTTTTTTGAAGAAATATCATCAACCTGCTTAAAATATGGCGGATCAGCCAGAACATATAAGCTTGTATCCCTGTATTTTTCCAACGTTGAAAGAAGAAAATCTCCATTTATTTTATCAAGATTTTGAAGCATATAAGAAATATTAAAAGACGGTTTCAAATCTAAAAACGTAGTGACATCGCCGAGTTGAAAATTTAAGTCAATAAGAGCCACATTTTCTTTTGTAATTTTAGAAAGCTCTAGTGCAAGATTGGAAGCAATAGAAGTTTTTCCTACACCGCCTTTATTTGAATAAATAGTAATAACGCGGCATTTAGACTTTTTAGGTTTCGCACCCGTCAAATCATTATATATTTTATTTAAAACTTCAAAAAATTCATCTTTTATCAGCGGAAGAGGCAAAAAATCCGAAGCCCCTATTCTCATAGCTCTTATAACCAGATCAACTGCGGGTTTATCAGACAAAGCCACAACTCTGCATTCCTTAAATTCTGATGTAATCTTCGAAACAAAATTTAACGCCTGCTCCTGATAATCAGAAATATCAACTATTACAAGAGCTTTTGAAAGTTCCTTTATTCCGTTATATGCTTTTGAAAAATCAGAAGTTTCCGCAAGAAAAGAAAAACTTTCGCAATCCTGAATATATCTTTTCAAAAGTTCAGCCGTATGAACCTGTTCGGTAATTAAAATTGTAGGAATACTTTGTTTCATACAGGTATTGTAGCATATTTAGCGCAAAGAGGCAATAATTGATTATGCCTCTTTGCCACAAAAAAAATTAATAGTTCATCTCCCAGCCGCTGTTCAGCAATAAGCCGAAACACCCTTTAGCAGCAGTTCCTGAAGTACAGGCTGAAGCCAGGGCATTTCTTACATCTTTCGCTGAAGTTTTACCGGAACCGCATTTTCCATCAGTTTTACATTGCGGCGGAACACCGTCCTCATCCATTGACCCATCGGTATAATAAGTTATAATAAATAAATCTCGTCCTGCAATATTGGGTCCCTTCTTAGCATTAATATCTATAGTTATATGACCGTATGGAACGCTGACATCACCGTAAGTTGCGGAGTGGAATTTTGAATGCTCCATACAAACAGCTGCACCGTTTGCGAGGACATTACAAACGTCGCTGCTAACCCATAATGAAGATTGTGCCAATTCTGTACCGCCCTGTTTTTTATAAGAATCAGCAAAACAGTCCGTAAATTCCGAACAAGAAGACGCAAGTTTAAAATACTTATTAAAAAATTCAATAACAGCTTCTGTGCTTGTCAACCCCGCTTCTTGTAAATTAATTGCATTTTTATCGGTAGTATACTCTAAAAACGCTTGTGATAAAAGGTTATAAACCTGATGCAACAGAGTTGCATAAGTTTTACGCTGATGATTTTGCATCAAGGAAGGCACAGTCATTGCTGATACTACACCGATTATACCTAAAGTGACCAATACCTCGGCGAGGGTAAAACCTTTATTGGAGCTTAAAGTACGCCCCCCCCCCGCGTGTCAAAACTAAATAATTTTTTCATAATTACTCCTTTCATACTCATTATAAAAGCCCTATACAGATGTGATTTTGTTGCCTGCGTGGTCTCGCAGGTGGGTGAACGCCTCGGATTATCCGTTTCCCGCTGGCGATATAAAATCGGCGGGTATACTTCACATCCTGTCAGAGTCAATTCTCCCTTTTAAAATAAATGTAGGAACAAAATGAGCACCTGTACAGAGCTAATGTTATTATAACATAGTTTTTATGCGAATACAATATGCCCTGCCAGGGTTATTTTGAAAATCTGTTAGCCCCTATATAAAATCCGACATACATTGACAAAAGTACAAGAACTACTGTATTTATAATTATCATAATCGGAGCTTCGGGCTGCAGGTAATTTGCAATGAGCGTAAGCAAGCCTGCAATTAATGCTATAAGCGTATATTTAAAAGTACTTTTACGTCTTGACGGCACTTTAACATTATGGCACAACTTACTTGAGTATTCATCAATATTAGAAAGGTTTAAAGCTCTTTCATAAGCGGATGCGGTAATTTGACCGTTATCCAAAAGTTTTTTACAGGCTTTTTCAAATGCCTTTTTAACATGGACCTCAACCAGAGCAAGCATTTGTTCCTGAGTTAATTTACTGAACTCGGATTCTTTCCCCATTTCAAAAGCAACATAAGCAAGTTTCTGTAAAATACTTTCATGGTACATTTCGGGAATATCAGAACGAAGCAAATCAATATACTTATGGAAAGTCCACTCTGAAATTATCTGTGTTAAAGTTTTTGCGGTTTCCGAACTTTCAATAGTATCGTCTTGAGAAAAAGCCTCACCTGCAATATAAGTAAAATTGTAAATTCTATCCAGAAATTCTTTTTTATGCTCCAGAGCTATATCTTCAGGAATACTTTTTTCCGCCTGCTTAGTTAAATCTCTGGCAAAACCTTTAAAATCAAATACTGCTGCCATAAAACCCTCCGAAAAGAATTATAGCATGCCAATTTAAATAGGGCAAATATTTTAATTCATTTTAAGAGTTTGCAAAGCCTGCTGTTCCGCGAGATCAGCCCTGCGCATTGCTTCATCTGCTGCTGTTAAATCTTCTGCCTGCTTGATTTGAACACCGACAGGAGAAGGTATATATGTTCTTACCGGTTCCTGAGCAGCCGCAGGCTTATTCTCGGAAGTTTGCGTGGTTGTTGTCGTAGTTGTTGTTTTGTTTTTATATTTATTCAACAGATTTGAGGGGCTGCTTTGTCCTGTCTGTTGAGAAGTTGTCGTAGTTGTTTGAGTTGTTGTCTGCTGAGATGGTGTTTGAACCTGTTGCAGCTGCGGCGGCAATTGCGGTTGTTGTTGGGTCGGTGTTTGAGTTTTTTCAGGTTCTTTACCTTCATCAAGTAAAGAATTTTTTGGTTTTCCAAATAGCAGATGTGAACCCTTTACGGCAATTTTGCTTAAGAAAGGTAAAATCATAAACATACCTAAAATAATTCTCATCGGGTAACCTGCCATCTGTTTCATTCCGAATTTCGGATGTCTGAACAGATCTTTAATTTTTTCCCACACACCGTTTCTTGTAACAGCCTTTGAGTCATATGGTCTTATTTGTTCCAGACCAACTGATACTACACGTCCGATACGTTTGAATAATTTTGTAATCGGATTTTTAACACCTGCATTTAACTCTGTTTTTAATGCATCTTTACTTGCTTTCCATGCTGCTTTATCTTTGAACCCTGCAGCCATGGCTTTGTCATTATGAATTTTTAAATGCTGTCTGTAAGCTTCAACCTGTTGTTTAGTCATCCCTGCGTATTGCAAACCGCCGACTTTATGCATTAATTGAATTGCAAAAGGCATTGCAACGAAGAACGCAATCATTTCGGTGAAACGTTCTGCAAACGTTTTAACCTTTTCACCTGCACCGTCGGCTTTGGCTGTTTTATAAAGAACATCTGCCAAATATGCAGCCTGCATTAAGGCAACAAACTTTCCTCCGGCAACCCTGTTTGTAGCACCTTCAAGAACAAGGTTATTATATTTTGCCAAAAATTTACCGAGCATTGATTTCGGAACTTTCTTATCAAGTCCTGTTTTCTTTAGAACACTGTCTAACTCTTTATTTTCAGCCAGATTAACATTACCCAGCGAACCTGCAAGTTTGTTTGCAGTTTCCGAGGCATAAACCTCACGTCCGAACAGCCAGGTTTTAATTCTTCCCCATTTACTGTGATTTGTTCCCCAAATTCTTGTATACATTTTGCGATTAGCATCATGACAAGCCTCGAGAACTCTCGGCATACGTTTATGAATATCCTTTTGAACGGCTTCCATTTCTGCAAAGTCCTTATACCCCCATTCAAAGGCTTTCATATCTTTAAGTTTTAATATTTTAGCTTCTTCACCGAGAGCTTTAAAATCACTTATCTCTTTTGCAATTTGAGCCGGAGTTCTTTTTAATCTCGAATTTTGTAAAATTGTTTCAAGTTCCGCACGCTGCATAATTTCAGCTCTTGCCTGCGGGGTTGATGCTTTATTTAATAAATCTTTCCATTTTTTAATATCAGCTTTAGAAGCTCCGTAACAATCCAAATCTTCAACATATTTAAGAGGTTTTACAAACTGTTCGCCATGTTGAGGATAATCAAACAACTGCATACCGACCATACCGTCAGCCTGACCGATTACCATAGGAAGTTCAGGTTTTGAAGGTGTGTATGCCATTGCTCTTGTAATTCTAAACCTGTCAACAAAATTTTTCTTTAAGAAGCCTTTAAAGTTTTTAAAACCGTTATTTATCGAATTTGCGAAAGATGACTTTCCAAAACTGCTGTTTTTTACATAATTTGTAACATCATCACCTAATTGTCCTACAGTATGATGAACAGTGTCGTTAAAATCACCTCTGGATTTATTGGAATAATAATCCATTCCTTTAGATATAGCAAACCATGTCGGCACAGTTAAAGCAGCAGTGTAAAGCATTCCTTTCGGATCTTCAGCCGTTTCGCCTATTCTGTTTGCAACATAACTGTCCTGAACATTTTCTTTTAAAAGTTCGGGATTAACAGCCTGCATTGCAACCTGAGGCTGAGCTGCCTGCTGTGGTGAAACTGCCTTAAACTGTGGTACTTGCTGCTTATTATAAATATTATTGTCAAGCATAGTTTTTCCTGTTTTCCCCTATATAATTATAAAAACACAATTCTGACAATTATTGCCATTTTATATGCTATGTTACGAAATGTAACAAGTTTAGTGTTTTTTGAAATTTAGAATTTTATATATACTTTATATATACACAAGCAATAATTAAGAAGATTGAGAGGCATATAATGGCAGTTGCAAATTTGAAAAAAATTGATGACAAACTTAAAAACATCTATGAAAATCAAGTTACAGTCAACAATAATCAGCCGTTTGAAGATAAATCCGAAATACTTTTTGCTCAGATGAATTTCATCGCAATGGCAAATAAACAAGCTTTACATTTAATTTAGACTACTAAAAATCATCTGCAGGATACTGAAACAATTGCCAGAGATGATAAAAAAATTTTAACTCCAATTAATTTTTCCCCTACAAATTTTTTACCAGCAGAACTTCGGTTCTGCTTTTTATTGTGCTAAAATCAGTTTATGAAACTTTGCATTTTTTCGGGAACCTTTAATCCTATACACAGAGCGCATCTTAAAATGGCAGAATATGTTCTGGAAAATTTCGGATTTGATAAAATTATCTTTATTCCTGCATATAAACCGCCCCATAAGGATTATGACACAAATATGTGCACACACCGCTTTAATATGGTAAGACTTGCTATTGAATATAATCCTCATTTTGAAATTTCAGACATAGAATATCGGCATGAAGGAAAATCATATTCTTATTTGACTGCTCTACAGCTCAAAAAACAGTATTGCACGAAAGGTAAAATAAATTTCATCATAGGAACTGACGCTTTTGAAAAAATAGAAAGCTGGTATGAAGCTGAAAAATTTAAAGATCTTGTTGATTTTATTGTATTTGTAAGAGAAAATAAAACTGTCAATTTTGACGATTTGAAAGAGAAAGGGTATAGTTTTGAAATTGCCCGAATGCCTTTTATTGATATCTCATCAACAGAGCTGAGAGAGAGAATTAAAGAGGGGAAATCAATTAGTAATCTTGTGACAGAAGAAGTAGAGGAATACATATATAAAAATGGATTATACAGAAATACTGAAATGGCTTAAAGACAATCTTAACGAAGAAAGATATATTCACACACTCGGAACAGCCGAATGTGCAAGAGAACTTGCTAAAAAATACAGACTTGATAGCGAAAAAGCTTACCTTGCAGGGCTTTTGCATGATTGTGCAAAATGTTTTTCAAATGATAAACTTCTTGATATTATTCACAAACATTTACAGGTTGAAGAGTGTGAAATGCTTAATTACAAAACTTTACATGCACCTGTCAGCGCATATATAGCGGAAAATGAATTTCACGTAACCGATAAAGAAATATTATCGGCAATAAGATGGCACACTCTCGGAAAGCTTGATATGACAGACTTCGAAAAAATCGTTTTTCTTGCAGATAAAATAGAGCCTAATACAAGAGATAAAGAATATTCATCTGAAATAAGAAGTCTTTTAGATGAAGAAAAAGGATTGGATAAAGCACTGCTCCGATGTTACAAAGAAACAATTAAAAGTCTTGTAAAAAGAGATTTAAAAATATGTATTTTAACAATAGAAATTTACAATAAACTCCAAGATATATTACAAAATTAGCATTTTCATGATAAAATATTTTTCAAGGTGAGGAAGTTCATATGAAGGTATTGGAAATTAAGAACAATTTAGTAAAAATCGCTTACGATGTTAAAGACAACCTGTCTCTTTCAAGCTTTGTTATAATAGAGGATGTAAACACTCCTTATGTTGCTCAGGTAGTAAACATTAAAGCTGATGTTACCTCTAATTATGCTATTGTTAAACTGCTTTTTACCTTCAATGAAGAAGGTATTTTAAAAAATTATAACGGTACAATTCCTTCGCTGAAAGCAACTGTTACAGTGCTTCCTTCCAATGAACTTCTTGATATTATCCCTGTAGAACAGCCTGTTATTATGGGACAGCTTGCACAACAGGAAATACAGCTGAAAGTTGACAGAACTATTTTTGACAATAACCTGCTTGTTTGTTCAAATAATCTGGAAAATACCTCCATTCTTTTAAATAATATTATTAAACAGCTTAAAGAAAAAATCGTGATTTTCGATACTGACGGACAATTTGAGCAGGAAAATAGAATTGTTTTCGGCAAAGATTTTAGACTGCCTCTTAATTATGACACTATAAATTTTATTTACGACAATGAATTGGATGATGTTGATGCAACAAGCAAAGCTATTATTCAGGACATATTTATAGAAGTTCAGGAATACACAAAAACGCTGCCTGAAGGTTATCTTCCGTTTGAAACATTTTTAAACGTTGTAGATCAGCAATACAGAGAAACTCAAATTACACAACTCGTTTTATTAAAAAATAAATTGCTGAAATACAGAGACCTGAATGTTTTTGCCGAAACATTAAAAGATGTACTGAGCTTAAGTATAGCAATAGATAAATCTGATATAGTTGTTATAGATATTTCAGATATGTCTCCGGAATTACAAAACCTGATAATGTCTTATACTTATGATGTAATGAGCACATCAGGCACCGATGTTTATGCATTCGTGAAAATAGATAATTCTAACACCGACAAAAAATTATTGAAAAAATTTCTCGCCAGAAGCAATGTTTACACGACAATAATATGTTCACACGCATATAAATACTTATCAGAAATAAAAGAAGCTGCACAAAATCTTATACTTTTTGCGCCTTTGACCCTGCAGCATGATTTTGCAAGTTATAATACATTTCTAAACAAATTAAATCAGGATGAATTTATTATTTACGGTGCACATACACAGAATATTCCATTAATAGTTGAACTTGACGATATTACAATTTCGGAAGAAGAACAACCGGAAGAACAAGAAGAAGAAAAACCAGAGGCTGAAATTCCTGTTCAAGAAACAGCAGAAACAACACCTTCAGTTGAAGAAACGAAAATAGAGGTTGAACAGCCTGTGCAGCAGACCTCAATGCCGGAAATAGAATATCCTGACATTACAATTGATGAAATTCCTGCAGAAACAGTTGCTGCCACAGATGAAACAGAACTTGTTTCCGTTGATGAAAATATTCAAATTGTAAATGAAATTCCTCCGGTACAGAATATTCTTGAAGACGAAACAGGTGAAGAACAGCCTGAGGAAGAAAATATTATTATAGAAGAACCTGCAGAAGAAAATGAAGACACTGAACCGGAAATTGCGCTGGAGGAACCTGAAATAGATTATTCCGTTGATGATATTGACATTGAAGAAAACTTCGGAGAGCCGCAAATTGTAGAAAATAATGATGAATTAGTAGAACAGGTTGCAAAAGATGTTGATAAAGTCCTGTATGAAAAACTTCCGGATGAAGAATTGGTAATTGATGAACAAGACATTCTAGGCACAGATGAATTGACCGAAGATGACTTAAATCTTATTGATGACCTTACTACAAGTGATGAGCCAATATCAACTTCTCAAGAACTTCCAAGTTTTGAAGAAGAAGAACCTGTTCCTGTTGTCCCGATATATTCGGCAGATGATATTGAACAAAAAGATAATCAAGTTTTAGAACCCGGCGACAGAGTTTCAACTCCTAAATACGGTGAAGGAGTTGTAGAAAAAATGATTAAGTATGGTAATAAAATGCTGTGTTCAATCGAATTTCCGAATATCGGCAGACGTTTGCTTGATCCCGCAATGAGTGAAATAACAAAACTATCTTAAAATAGAAGCTCCTTTTAAATAAACGAATTTAGGTTTAAAACTTTCGCCGCAATTTAGAACTATCAATACGCGCAGGCATTTTTCAAGAGAATCCGGCACATCAAGCTCATGAAAACACATCATAGCTGTTTCCGTCCATCCCAGCTCAAGCCGTGCAAATTTAGCTGGGAAAGCGGCGTTCAAATCATTCGTAAGAGTAAATATTACGTGAGAAATCTTTGAAACATCAATATTGTTTTCGGCAATCATAGAGTTTAGCAGCTCTAAAGCTGCTTCTTTTATTGCCTCAACAGAGTTTTCATCAACAGTAATTGCGCCTCTGATACCTTTTGTTATCATTTTCTTATACCGTTAGCCCAATCTCTTGCAAACATTTCGCCTTTACCTTCAGGCTTAACTTTTACAAGTAAAATACAATCCTTACCGCATCCTACTTCAACGCCGTCTTTAGAAAATCTTACAAACTCTCCGCAAGCCCCGTTTCCTTCGACGACACGTGTTTCAAGTACTTTAACAATTTTGTTATTGTGCACAAAATAAGCCGACGGGAATTTGTAAATACCCCGGACTAAATTATGTATTTCTCGGGCAGGCATAGACCAATCTATAAGAGTTTCTTCCTTAGTTAATTTATTAGCGGTGCAAATACCTTCCTCACACTGTTTTTGAGGTGTTATAGTTTTATCAATTAATCCTATAAGCGTCTTTTCAATAAGTTCGGGAGATTTTTCGCTTATTTCTTCAAATAAATCAACGCAGGTCATATTATCTGGAATTTGAATAACTTCTCTTAAGCAGACATCACCGCAATCAAGCCCTAATTCCGTAATCATGGTGCAAATTCCTGTTTCTTTATCTCCGTTGATTATTGCACGCTGAATAGGATTTGCTCCGCGATATTTCGGAAGAAGCGAAGCATGCAGATTTATGGTTTCATACCTCGGTATATCAAGAACTTCCTGCGATAAAATTTGCCCGAAAGCAAAAGTTACAAAGAAATCAGGTTTTAATTTTTTTAATTCTTCCTGAATATCAGGCTCTTTTCTGATAGATTTAGGCTGGAATACAGGAAGTTCTTTTTGAAGTGCAAACTCTTTTATCGGCGACATAGTAAGTTTATGCCCTCTTCCTGCAGGTTTATCAGGCTGTGTCACAACAGCCAGAACATTTATTTTTTCTGAATTATATAAATATTCCAGAGATTTCAATGCAATTGCCGGAGTTCCGAAAAAAACAATATTAATCATTTTTACTTTCCAATTCCTTATCCAACTCAGGTTCTTCAATTAGTTTATCTGCATCAACAGGCGGGAGGTTATGTTTTGAAAGGATATCATCGGTTTCAAACCTGTTTACACAGTGATCAATAAACAAAATGCCGTCAAGATGATCATTTTCATGCTGTATTGCGCGGGCAAGCAGACATCCGTCCTTAGCTTCCATAACAAACGGTCTGCCATGTCTGTCTAAAGCCTTAACCATAACATTTTTATAGCGTTTTACATCCGTATAAGCCTCAGGGAAACTTATACATCCTTCCTGAGCTACTATTGCGCCTGATTTTTTAATAATCTTCGGATTGATGAAAACCAGAGGATTAAGGGGCTCGTCATTTTTAGATACATCAATTACAAAAACACGGTAATTAACGCCGATTTGAGGGGCTGCCATACCTACACCGTTTTTTGCATACATTGTATCGAGCAAATCCTGAACAAGTTCCTGAATTTTTCTTGAAACCTTATGAACTTCTTTTGAAGGTTCTCTTAAACTTTTTTCTCCATATTGTAAAACTCTTTTTACAGACATATTTATACCCTTTACATAAATCTTCTTACAGTATTATACTATAAAAATTTATCTTACATCTAAAAATTTATGAACCTGCGGAATAAGCCGGACTCGTTCATAATTATTCAGGAATTTATCTAAAGTTTCAGCTGCGAAATTTGAAGAGATTTTCATTTTTACTCCTTCCATTTCGGGTTGTAAAATTAGTTCAATTCCATATTTTTTGCCTAATGCACAGCAGGTCTCAATTTCATCATCGGTAATTTTGTCATTAAAAACAATTTTTGCAAAAGTTTCAATTCCTTTACAGTTTTCGAAAAACTTATCATGAAATTTATACGAATTTTTAATTCCTGTTGCACTTTCAAGTTTAATGTCAGCTGAAACAATGTCTATAAAAGGCTTAACTTCCAAAAATTTATCGGCAAGAGTTGCATTTGTTTCCAAATAAACTTTTTTGCTTACACGCGGCAGCAGGTCTTTTAAAAATTCAGATGCAAGCAGAGGCTCACCGCCTGTTAAAGAAACAGAATGCACGGTTTTATAAGTATTAATTTTATCTGCAAGAGCGCAAGGATCAAATTCTTTGTAATCACTATCCGAGGAAAACTCCGTATCACAGTAATTACACTTCAAATTACAATTGCAAAACCGAACGAATAGCTGCTTATAACCTACGTATGGACCTTCTCCCTGAACAGATTCAAAAATCTCTTTAATTTTTACTTTATTCATTTAACAAATTCTCTCTAATATTTTGTGTTGATACTTTTTTAAGCTTTTCATAAAGCCTGATTTCATCATCCGACAAAGAACAGGGAATTTCAATATGCACAATAACAATCATGTCGCCGGTTTTGCCATTTTGCTTCAACCCCTGTCCTGCAAGGCGGAATTTCTGCCCTGAATGTGTTTTGGGAGGAATTTTTAAATTCAGATTTGCATCAAATGACGGAACGGAAATACTGCCACCCAATACAGCTTCAAACGGAGTAATAGGAACATTATAAATAACGTTATTTCCGTCAAAAGAGATTTTGTTGTTCGGCTCAATCTTAATTTTTAAATACAAATCCCCGTTTTTACCGCCGTTCAATCCGCTGCTGCCCTCTTGCGGAATTCTTAATTTTGTTCCGTTTTTAACATTTTTGGGGATTTTAACAGTTATCTTTTTATGCTCGACTTTTTCTCCGGTACCTTTGCAGAGATGGCACAAAGACCCGTTAATAAATTTTCGGCCTTTACAATTCGGGCAGGCTGTCGAATGCATTACGTTAATAATACGCTCAGCACCGTTTACCGCTTCTTTTATATTGACAAAAATATCCTCATACAAATCTTCCCCGCGTTTAGGTGTTGTTTTCTCTTTCTTGAGCTTTGGCTTTGAAAATTCTTCGAAAATATCATTTATTTTCTTTGAAAACTCTTCCTTTGACATTTTCGGTTCTGTGTGATTTTGAAATGAAGCCTGTTTTTTATATTCACTGTCAGCTTTGTTTGATGAAGTATGCTGTTTTTCCTGTTTTGGAGAACTCTTAAAAAATCCGTTAACAGTATCATACTGTATTCTCTTTTTTGCATCAGACAAGGTTTCGTATGCCTCTGTTATGTCCTTAAACCTTGCAGTACCGTAAGGATTTACGTCAGGATGATATTTGCGCGCCAATTTTCTGTATGCCGATTTAATCTCAGCATCCGAACTGTCAGGTGTAACTCCAAGAATAGAATAATAGTTCTTCATATATTTATATATAATGAAGTTTTAAAAATTTTCAACCTGCCCGCAAATATCAGTACGGTATTTTTTCCCTTCAAAGCTGATAACTTCTATATCTTCATAAAGCTTCTTACGTGCACCCGAAAGAGTTTTGGCAGTCTTAGTAAGCACAAAATTCTTCCCTCTAATTGTTTCATATTCAAGATATTGATTTTTTCTAATTCCGAAATGAGAAATATCAGCTTCCGCAAGTTCCAAACCCTTAATAATTTTCCCTTCAAGACGTGAAGAAATAACACAGGAAACGGAAGCATTGTCAGAAACTTCAATTTTATCATAATCATCTGCAAATGAACCGAAGGCACAAGCTTCAAAAAGAGTAAGAAGATTTTCATCAACAAGATTTAAGACAGCTTCAGCATCATGATCAGAAAGAAACGGTTTAAAATCCAGAGTAACAAATCTGCCGTCATTAGTTAAAACACAGTCAATTCCTAAAATACCCAGATAAGGCGTTTCTTTTCTCTGCAAAGCTTCAAGCACTCTGGCTACAACATTTTTCATCAATTCATCTTCTGTTTCCTTTGAAATTTTATAGTCAGGAGTAAACGCCCCCACACCAGCTGTCAGAATTCCGCCGTTTCCGTTTTCCATGAACTTATAATTGGCAACCGAAGCAAGCGGCAAAGCACTGTATCCGTCAGTAATAACGTAAAATGTAAATTCATGACCGAAAACATAATCTTCAAGAACAACTTTATTTTCATTTCTGCAAAACAGATCTTCAACAAATGTCTTTGAAGAAATAAATGTTGTGCACACCAATCTGTCAGCAGTATTAGAATTTTCATCGCTACGAATAACCTGCGGCATAGAAGCAGTTTTAAGATAATCAAGCGCAAGCGGCGGTTTATCAAAAATAGCAAACCTAGGTGTAGGTATTCTTAATTTATATAAAAATTTCTTACCTGCCGACCTGCTGAGTGCAAATGCTGATGCAGCCTGCGTGGGTGCAAAAATTAATTGCTCATTAGCCTGAAATAAACCGGCAATATCATTTTTGATGGCAATTTCTGAAGAACACACAGTAAGATCAATGCCGTTTTCAAGAACAAATTCCAAAAGCTCTTGAACATTTTCTTCTCTTATATCCACACATTGTGCAATCTCTGCAATTGCAGAATTTCCCGGAGCAACAAAAATCTCACAATCATAATTCTTGAATTTTTTTATTAAAGCATATTCTTTTGCAGAATTTCCAACTATTAAAACTTTTTTCCTTTTATTCATAAACGTATTATATAACAAAAACTCCTAAACCAAATATACGATTTTTATTAAGAATGTTTAAGATTTTTGCTGTCATTGTGCTATAATTATGACAAATAAAAAAATATAATTAATTTCATAAAAGAAGTGAGGTTAAAGTAAGTATGGCAGGTATTGTAAATTTATTATCCCAAATGTTTGTTCCGCAGACAACACAAGTTGCTGTTCCGGTAAGAAATTCTTCTAACCCCTACAGCAATAATCCTTTTGTCAACTATAACGGAAACAGCTTAAATAATTATGCAAAAAATTCACCTGTCAGAGGCGGATATTTTGCAGGCTACTATAACGGGAAGCAAAATATAGTCGGACAGCGTCTGTTTATTGAGGTTTAAGACCACTGCAATTGACATTCGCCGTAAAAAAGGTTATAATGGAATAGACATAGGAAAGCAGATTGGGTTATGGAAAATAAAAAAAGTTCAGGATTTTCACTGTCGGAAGTATTGGTAGCAATGGCTATTATCGGTATCATTGCAGCAGTAACCGTGCCTAATGTTATAGCAAGTTATCAAAGACAAACAATGCTGACATTACTGCAAAAAACTTATCTTGAATTAGGTCAAAATTTAACTGTTTTAAGTACAGAAGCTTATAATAAAACATTTTATCAATCTCTGTTAAGTCTGCAGGGACGTTCTGTCGCAAATACTGCAGGCAAATTCTTTATAGGGGATGCAAACAATAAAGGTTATTATACTATAATTAATGATTGCGGAACAACTGCACAACCGTGTTTTGCAGCTTCATATGCTAACATAAACGGGAATTCCAATCAGGCTTTTTCTTGTAATGACGGTTACAGCGTAACCATAAAAAGCGGCACAGCAATGTGTATAGTACCTGCAGACGGCGGAAATCCGGCAAAAGTTCATGTAGATGTAAACGGAACCGAAGGTCCTAACATTGGCGGAAGAGATATGTTTACATTCTACATTTATGATGATTATAGTATAGATGAAAAGGACGTAGGTCCTGATAAAATTAAAGATAATACGGCAGAGGCCGCAAGAAATACATTATTTACCTCTTCCTGCTTATCGTCAACAACAGGAGAAGGATGCTTCGGTAAAATTCTCAACGATAACTGGAAAATGAATTATTAAAACTGGAAAGGGATTATATGAATAAAAAGTTTGCATTTTCACTGTCAGAAGTTCTTGTAACTATGAGCATAATCGGCGTAATCTCGGCGTTAACTGTTCCGACACTTATAAACAGTTATCAAAGAAAGGCTTATAGCGTTCAACTAAGAAAAACAGTTAATGATATTGTAAATGCTGTTGATATGCTGATTACCGAGGAGGGTAAATCTAAATTTTCAGCAACTACCGAATACGCTAATTTAGATACATTTGTGACTAATCGTCTTAAAACCATAAAAACCTGTGCCAGTACAGAAACAAGTGCATGCTTTGCAAATACCGCTTACGGGACCATAGGCGGCGGCAATAGTGCAGCATTTGCATGCGCCGGCAACTCATATGTTCTTGCAAGTTCTGCAGCAATATGTCTTACTAAAGACGGATCGGCAGTAAAAGTAAATGTTGATATAAACGGGAATGAAGGTCCTAATATCGGCGGAAGAGATATGTTTGAATTATATATAACAGCTGAAGGAGAAGCGGCAGATTGTCCTTCCGGAAATTGTGAGGATCCATCTACAGCGACTTGTACATCTTCCGCTTTAGGAACTGACTGCTATGGCGTCCTCTCGGAAGCTAACTGGCAAATGAATTATTAGTATTTAAAACAAAAAGAACAAGCTTAAAGCTTGTTCTTTTTAATTACTTAATAATTCTTTAAGAAAAATTCATTGTTATACTTTTTTGTAATACTATAAATAAAGAGAGTATATGATGATTGAAAATAAAAATTTGGTAATAGGCTGCGGTCTTTCAGGAGCTGTAATAGCCAGACTTCTTGCAGAAAATGGTGAAAAAGTCCTTATTATAGACAAGAAAAATCATATTGCAGGCAATATATATGATTACACAGATGAAAACGGTATTTGTATTCATAAATACGGTTCACATATTTTTCACACAAACAGTGAAAAAGTTTGGGCTTTTATCAGAAGGTTTGCTGATTTGAATACCTATATGCATAAAGTTATTGCTGTTATAGACGGTATTGAAACAACTATTCCGTTTAATATAAATACTCTTTATGATGTTTTTCCTAAAAGCCTTGCCATGCGCCTTGAACAAAAACTTCTTAATAACTTTGATTATAATTCTAAAGTTCCTATACTTGAATTTCAAAAGCAAAACGATGAAGATTTGAAATTCCTCGCAGAATATGTCTATGAAAAAGTCTTTCTGCACTATACAACAAAACAGTGGGGGAAAAAGCCATCAGAAATTGACGGTTCTGTTACAGCAAGAGTTCCGGTATACATAAGCAAAGATAACAGATATTTTCAGGATAAATATCAGGGTATACCTTTAGGCGGTTATACCAAAATGGTTGAAAATATTTTAAATCATCCTGATATTGAAGTAAAATTAAATACCGCTTACAACAAAGATTATTCAAATTTCAAGCGCATATTCTGCACAGGATCAATAGACGAATTTTTTGATTATAAATTCGGGCAGCTGCCTTACAGAAGCGTTAATTTCAAATTTGAAACACATAATTGTGAATTTTACCAGTCAAATGCTGTTGTAAATTATCCTTGTAACTATGATTTTACAAGAATTCACGAGTATAAGTATTATCTTAACGATAAGTCCGACAAAACAGTTACGGCTAAGGAATATTCAGAACACTTTGTAAGCGGCAAAAATGAACGCTATTATCCGATAGTTAATGAGGATAATCTGGCACTTTATGAAAAGTACAAAAAAGAAACGCCCGAAAATGTATTTTTCCTTGGAAGACTTGGAGATTATAAATACTATGACATGGATAAAGCTGTCGAAAGAGCTATAGATTTATTTGAGGAGATTAATAAATAATGGCAAAAGTAAGTGTAGTAGTACCTGTTTATAATGTAGAAAAATATTTGAAGGAATGTATTGAAAGTATAAGATCACAATCACTTGAAGATTTGGAAATTATTTGTGTAAATGACGGTTCTACAGATTCTTCACTTGAAATATTAAATGATTTCGCCGGACAGGATAGTCGAATTATTGTTATTAATAAAGCCAATTCAGGATACGGTCATACTATGAATATGGGACTTAATGCTGCTACTGGCGAGTACATAGGAATAATCGAATCGGACGATTTTGCCGATAAAAATATGTTTGAGGACTTATATAAATTAGCTAAAGACAATGACGCCGATATTGCCAAAGGTGATTGGTTCAATTACTGGTCAAAAAATAAATTTGCAAGAAAAAATAACAGAATATCCTCCGCAAAAGCTTTTCAGTTAACAAATTCAAAAAAAGATAAAAGTCTTTTAAGAATAAATCCCTCAGTTTGGAGTGCCGTTTACAAAAGAGAATTTTTAAACAAATATAATATAAGATTTTTGGAAACTCCCGGTGCAAGCTATCAGGATTTAGCTTTTTCATTTAAAGTGTTTGCACTGGCAGAACGTGTTATTTTGAGTGATAGAGCATATCTCTATTATAGACAGGATAATATGAATTCATCGGTTAAAAGTAAAACAAAAGTTTATTGCGTATGCGATGAATACGACGAAATAGACAGATTTTTAGAGGAATACCCTGATTTAAAATTTGAATTTAGAGTTCAGGAAGAAATTAACCGCTATAACGGTTATGTAAGTTCCGTACTAAGAATAGATGATGCCGTAAAGCCTGAATTTATAAAAGTTTTTTCTGAGCATTTTAGAGAAGAATATGCTTCGGGGCTGCTCGGTAATGAGTTTTTCAAAAAAATCAATAAAAAAGAATTTATGACTTTAATCAATAAACCTGAAAAATATATCAATGTATTAAAATCAATAGAGAGAAAACGAAAATTTAACCAATTCAGGAAAAATATCTTCTCAATACATTTCAGAAATGGCAGACTTAATCTTACATTATTTGGGAAAGAGGTAATATAATGTATGAACTAAAAGAAAAAAAAGCTGATAAAAATCTATATTCATTTGATATATTTGATACTTTAGTTACTAGAAAGACATGTACCCCTGTTGGTATTTTTTATTTAATGCAAGAAATTCTTAAAAATAATAAAGATTATTGCGAATACTTTAGAGAAAACTTCAAAACTATAAGATGCGAAACAGAAGCTTTTGTTAGGAAAAATTTGTTTAGAAATAAAAAATGGCAAGATATAACTTTTGACGAAATTTATAACAGAATTCAAATAAATCATTCACTTACAGATAAAGAAACTAAATTTTTAAAAGAATTAGAGATAAAATGTGAAATTGAAAACTTAATCCCAATCAAAGAAAATATTCAAAAATTACAAAAATTAGTTTCATCTGGTAACAAAGTTATTTTAATATCAGATATGTATCATAGTGAAGAGATTATAAAAAAAATCTTAACAAATATCGACCCTATATTTAACAATATTAAAGTATATGTTTCTTCTGAATATAAAAAATCAAAAGCAAAAGGGGATTTATACAAATATATAAAATCTGAATATCAACCAGAAAGATGGGAACATTGCGGAGACAATATATGTGCTGACTGCAACAGCGCAAAACAAAATAAGATCATTCCACATTTATATAAATATGTTAAGCTTAAAGAGTATGAAAAGTATGCTCTTAAAGAAAATAATCTTACAACTGAATATATTATTGGGACAGCAAAAAACTTACGTTTACATTCAAAAAATGAAAAATATAACTTTGGAGCATCATTTGCAGCTCCAATTCTATACCAATATGTTAACTGGATATTAGATTCATCGTTAAAAAACAAAATTGAACATTTATATTTTATTGCCCGTGACGGATATATTCCTAAATTGATTGCGGATATAGTAATTAAAGAAAATAATTTACCCATAAAAACTCATTATATATATGGTTCAAGAAAAGCTTGGAGAGTAGTAACAGAAGAAACTGTAGATGATTTCTTAAACTTTATTTTTGATGAATACGTAAATAAACAAAGCCCAAAATTTATTGCCCAAAGACTTGGAATTTCATATAGTGAGTTTGAAAAATTCACAGGGATTAAGTGCTCTAGAAAACCTCTAAAGGGGCAAAAAAGAAAAGTAATATTTGACAAATTTATTAATTGTAAAGATTTAAAAAATTTAATTATTAATAAAAATAAAGAAAAAAGTGTTCTTTTAAAACAATATTTCCAACAAGAAATAGATTTATCAAAAAATAACTTTGCATTTGTAGATATTAACGGATCTGGAAGATCACAGGATATATTAGCTAAAATACTATCGCCACTTATAAAGGGACCTATAAATACATTTTATTTTTGTACAGAGTTTACGTTAACAGAATATAGCAGTTCAATAAAAAGGGTATTTATTAATTCGACAAACTATTGTTCCTATTGGATTGAATTACTTTGCAGAAATCCTGATGGACAGACCATAGGTTATCAAAATGTTAAAGGAATTATACGACCTTTGTTGGAGAGGATTAATCATCAAAGGCTATTGGATTGGGGATATAATGAATATATAAATGGGATACTTGATTTTACACGGGAATTTAATAAGCTTAATAAAAAGGGCTTAGACCTATGTAAAATCAACTTTTACTATGCTTATTTCACATTTATTATGAAAAATATTGATAAAGAAACAGCAGACATATTAGGAACTATTCCATATGCAGATGTAGGAAATGAAAAATTGACTAAAGAATGCGCACCTAGTTACAATTTAATGTCTTTGCTACTTTCAAAAATAAAAAAAGATAACTCTAATGATTTATATTTTATATCTAAAGGCAGATCAGATAAGCTTGCTGCAAAACTTATAGACATTACTCTTAAATACAAGTCTTTAAGAAAATTTTTTATTGATATCCATATTCATAAAAAAAAGGGAAAAGCTTATATTTGCATTTTAGGTAAAATTATAGATTTACATAAATTTGGATATAAGGAATAAATATGGAAAATAAAAAATTATTAGTCCATTTACATCTTTTTTACCAGGACCAACTTGATTTTATGCTAAAAAAGCTAAAAAACATTTCTGATTGTAAATGGGATTTATATGTTACTATAACTGAAGAAAATAGCGAAACGGAACGAAAGTTAAAGACATTTGCTCCAAATGTTAAAATTATAAAAATAAATAATATAGGTTATGATATCTGGCCGTTTATTAAAGTAATTCAATCTGTGAATCTAGATAATTATGACTACGTATTAAAAATTCACACGAAAAACTATCAAAAGAAACTGTGGTTGAATGGATTTAAAAAAAAAGGATTTTGGTGGAGAAACGAACTTATTAATGCTATTTTAAAAGATAAAAATCAATTTAAAAAAAATTTATCATTATTATCAAGCAAAAGTGATTGTGGCATGGTATGCAGTAAAATTATGTTGTGGGATATCGGAAATTATTGGCCTGAAGATACATATCTTCTTAAAGAAGAATTAAATTTTTTGAAATTTAAAAGTCAATATAAACATTTTTGTGCTGGAACAATGTTTCTTGCACGGGCAAATATTTTCAAATTTTTACAAAATAAAGAAATAAATGAACAATGTTTTACAAGATCATCACATACAAAAGAGACAGGAACTCGAGCACACACTTATGAAAGAATTTTTTGTATTGCTGTAGACGAATTCGGTTACAAAATTTATACAAATAAGAATAAAAAGGAATATATATTTAAATATATAAAAAATCTACCCAAAAAGCTGTTATCGATATTTAATTAAAATATAAAAAAGTTCCGGTTTTAAATCCTTACGGATAATCCGAAACTTTTTTAAATATTCTATTTTGTTTTGAGAGCAACTTTTATACCTGCAACTCTAACTACTTTATGATTATTTTCTTTAGAAATCGAAAATAAACGTTTCCTTAAAGACAGCTTCTTTTTAGTTTTACAACAACATTGTTTATTAAGATTGAACTCATCAGTAATAGGATTTTCTTTTATTAGTCTGGCATATTCAGCTTTGACATCCTGTGAGTATTTTACATATTGTTCATCACTTGACTCATCATCTGTAGGAAGATAAGGCGTTATATTCGCATATTTTTCAAGCATATACCACATTTTAGCGGCAAACTTATAGCTGTCTGGATGAATTTTAAAATCATCACCGCAAACATATTCCGAAGCAATATAAACATGAGGCGGTTTTATCGCAGCCATAGCCATTACAAATCCCCACAAATCATCATCTGTCATATTTTCCGGAAGTACGATATATTTAACAAAAACATTCTTTGTGCCAGTTTTAACATACCTGATAATATTACTTAGTACACGTGTATAAGCATCAGCTGCATGTATTTTTTTGTAAGTGGAAGCAGTACCGGCATCTACCGAGGTTTCATAGAATATTTTGTTTTCAGCCAAATATTTTTCAACAAGCGGACTATAATTTGTTGAATTTGAAAAAATACAAACTGTTCCCATATAATTAACCATATATTCAAGATTTTTTTCAAAATCTTTATCAAGAGTAGGCTCTCCGCCATTGTACTGAATCCATGGAGCCGGCTTTATTTTGCCTTTTTCTCTAAATTTTTCATAAACATCTATGATATTATATGTTGCAGGATGATAATGTCCGCCTGCAGTTTCTTTCAAATAACAATAGCTGCATCTTAAATTACAGCTGTAACTGGGTGCAATATTAAAAGAAGATTCTATTTTACAACCACCCAAATAATCAAAATTGACATCTTTATATTTCTTTTCCTGCAGGCAAGCACAAGTTTTACAAGAAGCCGTATCCATATCATTTAAGCCGTTAAGGGCTTCAAAAAGCTGTCTTCTTTTATTTACAATCATTTCGTGTGAAAATTCCGGAGAATTAATTTCATCAGATGTCACAATAATAGGAGACATTACAGGTAATTTATAGCAACATCCCATTCCTTCAGGATGCAGCCTGCATCCGGCTTCTATAGCATCGCAGCTTTTTACGATATCATCTGGTTTAAATTCATGCATTTTTATATCTCCTTATTAAGTTTATTCTTATTTTTATTTTCTTTAGTATTACTATATAAATTCTTTCAGAACTAATATCAATTCTAAGTATATTTTGCAAAATATGCAGCATTATCAGCAGCGAAAAAATCAAATTTTGTTTTATGCTGAAAGCACAGAATAAGTCAAATATATTATTTATATCTAATCCGTTGTGATTAAGAAAAAGTGACATTGCTTTGTTAAAAGGATACCCAAGCATAAAATTTTCACAACAAGCATATCTCAATTTGCGATCATTAAGCATTCTGAACGAGTTGGCAAAACCGCAGAACAAATGAAATTTTCTCTGTCTGAAGTGTAATTCTTGATTTGCGCCTCTTGCATACTGTTTATTATCTTTTTCGAGTGTAAACGATTGTTTTACAATTACGTTTTCAGGTACAAAAATCTTTTTACCTTGATTTACAACTTCGCAGACTAAAGCCAGATGCGGAAATAATGTATACGCATTAATATACATTTTCTGCATGACTGAAGATGTTATATTTTTAGTGTTATATATAGCAGCCGGCAAAAAAGAAAATTCATTAATTAGCACGGGCAGTGTGACTTTCTTATAATCAGTAAGGCGCTCTGCCATAATAATTGCGTTTTCATCATTATTAAGAGCTTTTTCTATCTCAGCCCAGTGTGTCCAGTCAAAGTCATCATCGTCGCATAAAACCCAGAGCCATTTTTTTGAAGCAAGTTCAAACGGTTTTATAATATTTCCTGATAAACCGATGTTTCTGTTATTTGAAATATAAACAAGATTTGAAAACCGCCCGGCATATTCCATACATAATTCTCTGGTACCGTCATTTGAAGCATTGTCAATAACTTTAATATCAAACTCTCTGACAGGGCTTGCAATATCAAATATTTGTTCAAAAGTTTTTTTTAACTTCTCTCTCCTGTTGTATGTAATTATAAATATTTCTAAATCTTGCCTGCTGCCCATATACCCTTCAACAAATATTATACAAGTTAGAATATCATAATTATAAATAAAATACAATATACAATAACATTTTTATTAAATATTCAGTCAAATATAATAATTTAAGGAGCTGTTATGGATGATAAAAAGGTGAAAATCCTTTTAGGGAAGAGGATTAAGCAACTAAGACAAAGTTTCAACTTCACACAGTTTGTCTTAGGAGAAAAAATAGATATCAACCAACGGCAAGTTGCACAAATTGAAAGCGGACATTCATTCCCGTCACTTTCAACATTAGTTAAATTAGCTAAAGTATATAATTGCGAAATAAAAGATTTGTTTAACTATAACCACCTGGAAAAAGAAGAAAAAGTTAAAGAGAACATTATAAACATAATATCAAATCTTGATAAAAAAGACGCACAGCTTTTATATGCAATAGTAAAAGTTATCAGAGAGAAATAATGCATTTTAAAACAATTCTCATTACAGGAACAACAGGTTATCTCGGGACAAGGTTAAGCAAACGTTTTTTAGACGAAGGATATAATATTATTGCCCTTTGTCTTAACCACAGAGAACAATTTCTGTATTCTGATAGTAGTAAAGTTAAAATTTATTACTTAGACACTGATGATATACAAGACATTTTTGAAGAAAATGTTATAGATATAATAATTCACACAGCTACATTATACGGGCGCAGTAATGAGCATCTTACAGAAATGCTTAAAGCAAACATCGAATTTCCGTGCAGCATTCTTGAAATGGCAGAATTATATAATGTAAAACTGTTTATTAACACTGATACAATACTTGCAAAAAACATTAATGCATATTCAATGACTAAAAGTCATTTTGCAGATTGGCTGCAATTTTACTCTAATAAATTTAAATGTGTAAACTTAAAACTTGATCACTTTTACGGTCCGAATGACAAGCCGGTTAAATTTATTGCCTGGATTATAGAAAATTTAAAAAGAAATGCTGAAAAAATTGATTTGACAGAAGGTTCTCAAACAAGAGATTTTATATATATTGATGATGTTTTAACGGCATACAGCTGCATTATTGATAATTTTGAAAAACTTTCAAATGACAAAATCAATTGTTTTGAGGTAGGAACAAATACAAGAACCAAAATCAGGGACATAGTTATTATGCTGAAAGAACTCATGCATAACTCAAAAACCATTCTGAATTTTGGAGCAATACCATACAGGAAAAATGAAGTATTAAGCTATGAGGTTGATACTTCGGGTTTACGCCTGTTAGGGTGGAAACCCGAAGTTCCCGTACGGGAAGGATTGAAAAAAATTATAGAAATAGAAGGATTAAACAAATGAAATATCTAATAACAGGAGGATGCGGTTTTTTAGGATCAAACATTGCATCGGAAGTATTAAAACAAAAAAACGATTTATTAATTTATGACAACCTTTCAAGAATTGGCGGTGAAGATAATCTAAGCTGGCTTAAGTCTATTGGCAATTTTGAATTCATTAAAGCTGATACAAATAATTTTCCAAAAATTTCGGAAGTTATAAAAAATTATCAGCCGGATATTATATATCATCTTGCAGGTCAGGTAGCTATGACAACTTCAATTCAAAATCCCAGACTTGACTTTGAAACAAATGTTTTAGGAAGTTTTAACGTTCTTGAGGCTGTAAGATTATTTTCGCCCGAAACTACAGTAATTTATTCATCAACAAATAAGGTATACGGAGATTTCGAATATTTAGATTATATTGAAACAGATACAAGATATACTTGTAAACAATATCCAAACGGATTTGATGAAGGTGTTCACCTTGATTTTCATTCTCCATACGGCTGTTCAAAAGGTGCTGCAGATCAATATATGCTTGATTGGGCAAGAATATTTGGATTAAAAACTATTGTATTCAGGCATTCGTCAATGTATGGGGCAAGACAATTCGGGACATATGATCAAGGTTGGATAAGCTGGTTTTGTCAAAAAGCAGCAGAAACAAAACAGAACCCATCTACAGTTTTTACAATTTCAGGAAACGGTAAACAAGTGCGGGATGTTCTTCACGCTGATGATATGATAAAACTTTATATTTCAGCCCCAGATTATATAGAAAAAGCAAAAGGTCAGGTATTTAACATTGGCGGCGGCATAAAAAACAGCCTGTCACTATTAGAATTATTTGAAATGCTTGAAAAAGAACTGAATATAAAAATGAATTACACAAAGCTGCCTCCGAGAGAAAGTGATCAAAAAGTCTTTGTTGCAAACATCAAAAAGGCACAAGATACATTTAATTGGGTTCCAAGAGTTTCAAAAGAAGAAGGGATTAAAAAGATGCTCGAATGGGTTACAAGAAAGGAACCGGCATGTCAGTAAAGGATAAACTGCAAATTATATTAATTACATATAATAGGGCAAAACACGTTGAAAGCACATTTAAACAAATTTTAAGTGAAACATCTCCAATCAGAGATTTTAATATTTTAGTTCTTGATAATAATTCTACGGATAACACCAGTGATATAGTAAGACATTGGCAAAAGCAATTTTCAAATTTACAATACCAGAAGAATAACTATAATATAGGAATTTCAGGGAATATAGCCAAAGCTATGGAAATAGCAAATCAAAAATATCTTTGGATTATTGCAGACGATGACAAATATGATTTTTCAAATTGGGATGAAGTTGAATTTGCAATAGAAAATAATGAAAAAGTTATATGTGTTGCTAAATATGCCTATGGAAACAGGACAGATAATGAATTAAAATGCCAGATTGCTCAACTCGTGTTTATTCCTGCAATTATTTTCAATACAGAAATTTTTACGGACACTGTAATGAGAAATGTGTTTGATAATATATATACTTTAATGCCGCATCTATGTCCCATAATAGATATGGTTAATAAGAACGAAAAATTTTATATCTTAAAAAAAGCTATTGTAGAGAACAACATGCAGGCTGAAACAGACTGTTCTTATACAAGAGGTACAGTCAATGAAAATTTATTTCCGAAAACCAGAAAAATGAGTTGGGTTTTAGGTTACGCAAACATTTTAGAAGGTTTAAACGACAGGGAGCTCGCCGACAACTGCATGCTGCTTTCAGGAAGCGGAATACATCAAAGCTTAGATAAATTCTACAAGGATAATTATAATGCATATCAAAATAATTTAAATTATTTAATGGATATTATATTATCCTTGAGCCCAAAACACAGAGGCTATTTTGTAAAACTTATAATAAAAAAATTTCTTAAAAAAAGTTATAAAAAGCCCCGGTATATGTTTACGTTTATAAACGATATTGTTAATGGTAGAAAGGACTAGCGAAAATGTTAAAAGACGAACTTGAAATAATAATTATTACATATAATCGAAAAAATAAACTTAAAAAGACATTACAAACACTTATAACCGAAAATTCTCCGATAAAAGATTTTAACATTACTATCCTTGACAATGCCTCCGATGACGGCACAAATGAGTTGTGTGAAGCATTTTGTAAAGAATATACAAATTTTAAATATATTAGAAATAAATATAATATCGGGATATCCGGTAATACAATCAGAGCATTTGAGCTAGCTTCAAAAAAATGGTTATGGATACTGTGTGATGATGATAAGTATGACTGGAGCGGATGGGCAGAAATAGAAGATGCCCTTAAGAGGGATTATGATATAGTTCACACGACTTATACAGACGGAGTAAGAAATGAAACAACCCCGTATAAGCTTAATGAAGAAATATTTCTACCTACAGCTATATATAATACCAGAAATATTGATTCTACATTTTTTCAAAATGCATATGGTATCGCATACACATTATGTCCCAGCCACGCCTTAAATTGTAAAATTATTAATCAAAAAGGAAAAATATTTGTACCTGAAAAAAAAGTTGTAATCCAAACATATAACGACAAATGTAATTTAATACGTGCACCCCGTAAATGGCTTTATCATAAACTTGATAATTTTCAGCTTCTTGCAGGTTACATTGCGGCTTACCAGCTGATTGAAGATAAAAAAATAAAAGAAGAATGCTGTGATGTATTATGTATGGGCTCAAGCTTTAAGGATTCTATGAGATATTTTCTAAATGAAAATAACGGGTATTTATATAATATTTTTGAAGTTTTATTAGGAACAAGTAAAAAGCAGCAAAAAGAACTAATATCATTAATGTTTGATCGCGGAGATATAAATTGTAAGGCATTCCTGAAACAAATAATATTATGGTTATTCATGATACCGCCTTCAATAGTCCTAAAAAAAATAATTAAGCTAATTTTTTCCAAAAAGAAAACGGATACTCACAAAATATACAAAATTTTAGGCATAAAAATAAAAGTTAAAAGAAAAGGCTTAAAAAAAGTTTGCTACTGGCTTGACAGCAATCAAGCAGGTATAATTCCAATGAGGGACAATCATATTTATGCCTGCTGTACAAGAGCAGTACCTATACTTGTCGATAAAAAATACAATTATGATGAATTGACATATGATGATATTCAAAAAAACAGGATTAAATTATATAAAGATATTAACAGCGGTAAAGCTCCTCAATGTGAAGGCTGTGATTGCTTAATAAAGAAACCTGCAAAAAAGATTGATATAGGTAAAATCAGTTATTTAATTTATCATCCGCATACAACTTGCAATTTACAGTGCTGTTATTGCTTCTTTCAAAAAAATGAACAATATGCAAAACTTGATCCCAGAACTGCAGACCTTTATGCGGCTGTAAAAAACTTCCATAAAATAGGATTATTTAAAGAAAACATTCAATTGGAACTTGGTGGAGGAGAACCGCTTTTATTAAACAATATTGACAAAACTTACGAGTTTATGGCTGAAAATTATCCAAAAGGCGGAATTGTACTTGTATCTAATTATGCTCTCTTGAAGAGAGTTGACACAATAATTCCTGTATTTAAACAAAGAAAAATTAAAACAGTGTTAAAAACTTCGATAGACTGCGGAACTCGTGAAACTTATGCTAAAATAAGAAACCGTGATGTTTTTGAAGATGTTGTCAATAATATAACAAGAAGTGCTAAAGAAGGGATTTTTGATACAATTTATCTTAAATATATTCTTCTTGAAGACGGTTCAAACACCTCAGACAAGGATATATATGGATTTATTGACATATGCAGACAGGTTGCAGCTCAAAATTCATATAAAACTTCCGTTATAATAGATGCAGACATGAGAGCAATTTCTGAAGATGGAAATGAATATTTTAAAACAAAAGAAGGAGAATTTACAACATTTAAACCGCATCTGATAAAAGATGATATGTTAAGAGCTGCAGGTATGATTTATAAAGCTGTAACCGATGATTTAGGACTGGATGTAATCTGGACAGGCGACAGACTCTCTGCAGTTTCAAAAGAAGGATTAGAGGATATTGAACGAATAAAAGAATACGCAAATAATATAAAAGATAAGAGGGATTAATTTCCCTCTTATTTTTTACTTCTTTTTTTTCTTTTTACAGCAATTTTAAAACCTAAAATTCTAAATATTCTGTGAGTTTTTGTCTTTTTTTTAGATAAGATATTTAGTTTTAATTTTTCAAAAAATAAAATTCTTTTATTTGCCGGAGAAAGTTCACATTTAATATCAGGGCTGTGAAACTCTTGCAGCAAGCTGGGAATTGCCCCCCCCCCGACGGTATTTTTTAAGCCTGATTTTACAAGAAAATCCTCAAAATTATAATATAATTTATTATAATTTTTATTCATTTCAGTGTAATCACATGCGTCATATATCTTTTGAATATCACTTTCATACAAATATTCCGGGAAGTAAGGAATTTTTAAATAAGAACATAGCTCTTTTGTCCTTGCATCATTATGAACACAAACGGCAGGAGTTCCACTGTTTAAAGCTACAATTGCACCATGTAAGCGTACACCTGCACAAAAATCAAATTTTGATAAATACGTTTCCCAACTTTGATTATTCGAAAACATAACAGGCTTTGAATTTAACAATACTTCTAAATTATAAGGCTGAATATCCTTAATGGACTTGTCAAAACACAAGACCTCCCATAATTCTTTATTATTTCCTTGTATTACAACATGGCGATTTTTTATAATATCAATATTAAATTCACTGGTAAAAATTACATTATTTAAATCGATTTTATCCTTTTTCTCAATAAATCTATCAGGACCGTTTTTAAAGAAAGAAGGACAGCCTATTACACGTACGTTATCAATCCCAAGTTTATGGAGCACTTCTTGTGTTTCATAGCCTCTAACTCCTATTAATTCTGTCTTATCTGCCGCTACTTTTAAAATCTTTACAAGCTCAGGACTCAACCTTTTATCTAAATCATTTATTTCATCAAAAGAATTAATGCCTAAGCTCGGGAAAAATAAGGGGACTTCAATTTTTGACAACAGCTCATACCAAGCATCATAATCTATATCAAACTGAATTTCCCGCGGTCTTATAAAGTCTTGAAGCAGTAAAACAGCACAAGAGCATTTTTCATTAATTACTTTAAGATTATTTTGAACATCAGGTTTTGAAAGTAAAACTTGATAAGGCATTACCGTTTTTCCAAAAAGTTCAATTAATAGAGAATAAAGTATATACCCATTTCCAATATTTTCCGTTAAGTTATTATACAAGCTGTCAATACTATTTATTTCTCTCTCGGAAGTTACAATGCCCCCATGGAGAAAACATGGATGTTTATATCCACACATATTCTTAATTCCTCAGATATAATTAATTATATAATATTGCTTAAAAATTCTTGCCTGTCAAGGAACGGATACATATCCTCAAGTGAAGGCGAAATCATTGTCCCGTCCTCAAGTTTTCTTGACGATAATTTAGGCGTAAATATGTAATTTGGATTAACCATTACTTCACACAACATTGGCTTGTCCTCAGAGAGCATTTTATTAATTGCAAAATCAATATCTTCAGGATTGGTAATTCTAAACGCCTCAATATCAAAAGCATTTGCAACCCTTACAAAATCAGGAACGGTAACACCGCTATTTGTCCCTGCACCTGTATTTCTTCCTTCAAAAAAATTATTTTGAGTTTGTTTTATAGAAATATAGCCGTCGTTGTTTAAAAGGAAAATTTTTATCGGCAAACTATGGTGTTTTATGGTTTGCAACTCTTGCAAGTTCATCATAATTGAACCGTCTCCGGCAAAACAAACGGTATTTCTTTTGCCGCTCGCCAAACAAGCACCTACTGCGGCAGGTAAATCATACCCCATTGAGGCATCACCGGAATTTGAGAAGAAACGCTGATTTTCTTTAATTTCTGCGGTTTGGAAAGTGCAAATGGTAGCAGTTGCATTTGCCATTACACAAATATCATTTTCTTTCATTAATTCTGTTACACGTCTTACAAAACTGTATACATTGATTTGTTCTCCATTTTGTTGATATTCCGGAGTGTTTTTAAAGGAATATTTATCTTGAAGTTTTTTGCAGAAAGGCAGCCATTCTGGAGAAAGATTATCCAATTTAACTGCATTGTTTAAAAGTGCAGGTAAAAATTCAGACAAATCCGCATGAATTTTTAAATCAGGTACGACAGTAGGTTTATCAAGTTCTGCTTTGTCGATATCAACAGATATTTTATAAGCATTTTTTGCAAAATTTTCAAAATTATAACTTGCCTGACGTATATTATTTCTTGTTCCCAAACAAAGAACCAAATCAGCATTTTGAAGGGCAAAATTTCCGCATCTCTGCCCTATAGTACCTATTCTGCCGACAAAATTCTTATGCTCGGAAGAAATTATATCAAATCCGTTGAATGTCGTTACAAAAGGCACATCGAGTTTTTCTAAAAGTTCTCTGAAAACATCTGTCATGCCTGCAAGCCTGATACCGTGCCCCGCAATTAACAAAGGTCTTTTGGCGGATTTCAATTTGTCAACTACTTGACTGATTTTCAAATCGTAAACAGGCTTTTGCGGCGGCACGAACTCTTTTAATTCATTTTCATCTATCAAAGCAGCCTGAACATTAATAGGAATATCAAGCCACACAGGACCTTTTCTGCCGCTGGTTGCCTCGAATATTGCTCTGTCGAGATGATATTTAATCTCATTTGGCTCTGTTACCATTTTTGCGTATTTTGTCAAAGGTTTAACAACACTGATAATATCGACTTCCTGATCACCTAACTGCCTTAAAGGGATTTGCGGACAAGATGCAATAGTGGTAGGAAATTTAACCTGACCTGATATATATAAAACAGGCACCGAATCCGTCCACTCGCCAAATACACCGTTTAAACAGTTCAAACCTCCCGGACCTGTAGTAACATTTACGACTGCAAGCTCTTGATTAACTCTGGCATATCCTTCGGCTGCAATTGCACAGGCCTGTTCATTATGGTTACAAATGTATGGAAAATATTTTCCAAAACTGTCGTTTAAGTGCATCGCACCACCGCCTGACACCATAAACAAATTTGTAACACCGTATACTTCGCTAAGTCTTTTTGCTATATAATCTGATAATTTAATCATTACGCCCTCCAAGCTTTATAAACTTTTTACATAAACTTAATGCAGGGTATTCTATAATATGATATGTTGCTATACCAACTAAAACAGTTATTATAAAACTAATAAGAAGCATAACTATAGCTTGTTCCTGCCTTATTGAATGAAGCCATAAAGTTTTTGCTAAAATTCTGTATACCACTTCTTGCATAACATATATGGAAAAGGCATATTTACTTAAATTGTAGATTACTCTATTGTTGGTAACAATACTTAAAATCCCGCGTTTACGCAAAAACAGCATATAAAATGCTATAAAAATAATTACCAAAACCAAATCATTTGTATAATTAGCAGCTTTAAACAGTAATCTTTGCACTATAAAAATTAACAAGTATATTTCTGCTAAAGAATATATTAAAAATTCAATTGAAAATATTTTAAATTTACAATTAGTCTCGCATCTATTCAAAATAGCATCTTCATACCAAAAACCAATAAAATAACCGATACCAATCTCTGCTATTCCACGCAGCATACCAACGTTGAAAATACTATTAACCATCTCATAATGTTCTTCAAAATGTCCTTGAGTTGAATTTACAAGAACAACCAAAGAATAATATATAGCTAATGCAATAATTAAATTAAGGTACTTTTTTTCAAATATCTTTGCTATATAAAAATAAAATAATGAAACCCAGAATAGAACAGATATAAACCAGGTTGTACCATTATCTGCAAGACAAAGTGTTAATCCTGTATTTTTTAACAACAACAAATGAAGAATATTCGCATATTTGTTATATGTAGAAATACCTAACAAAGACAGTATCCAAATTGAAAAAATTGCAAACACAGGAACAAACCACAGTCTAATCCACTTATGTACAAAAAATTCCTTTACAGAATTATATTTAGGGATAGAATAAAATAAAAAAAATCCAGCCATAATAAAAAACATTTCAACGCCTAAATATCCAAAAGAAGATGATAAGTGTAATTTATTATATATTTCCGGATAATTAGCAAATAATGTATTAGGCTGCCATACCAAATGAAAAATAAGAATTATAGAGGTAAACAATATCCTAATAAATCCGATATTATATAGTATTCCTATTTTGTTATTAGAAGATACACATTCATCAGACATTTATGCCATCTCCTTGTTACTAACCTCTAACCCTCTGTTATAAATTTTTTCTTTTAAAGATTGATTATATGCATATGGAGAGTCAATATCATCTATTTTTATAGGTTCATCCTTTTTAATATCCTTTAAAAGAACTTCACCGCGCATTAATTCACGGCATGAAATTTGCCCCCTTTGAAGAGGTATTGCCAGATAAACATCTTCATCATGCAAAACATCACCTGCTTTAAAATCCCTTTTAGCATATACACCGCGGACTAAAGCATCGAGATAATCTGTTTCTTTTTTATCCGCTGCTCTTTTATAACCTGCAGGTGCACCGCAAATTTCCTTAGCTTTATGGTATGCCTTAATCCATCTGTCTAAATCCTGAGGCAGCGAACAATAAGGCGAAACAGGAACGTTGTTATAATCAATATCAATGTGACGTTCAAAAGTTCTTGCCCCCTTTGCATAAGCAATATACATCGGAATTTCCAAATCTTCATTAGCTTCATGAGTTGAGAAACCGATTACATGATCTGGATATCTGGATTTAAGGAAATCAATCTGGTTAAGTTCGAGTTCACTTTTCTGAGAAGGATACTTTGATATACAATGATTAATTGCAAGAGGAATATTTCTGTTTTCAAAGAAGGTTACAAGATCATCAACATCTTTTAAAGAGGAACCGCCTGTTGAAACAATTACGGGCTTTCTTGTTTTTGCGATTTTTTCAATTAATACCCAGTCATTAATATCTGAAGATGCAATTTTTATAATCTGTACTCCGAGATTTACACACAGGTCAACAGAACGTTCATCAAACGGAGTGGACATAGTAATGCATCCTGCTTTCCTGATAGCATCAACAAGTGCAGCATAATCGTCATCACACATCTTTGTAGCCATTGTCTTTTTAATATATCTTATATCCTGTCTGTCTTTAAAATCTTTATGAATAAAATGATCAACATCTCTGAATTGAAGTTTTATAGCCGCTTTAATATTATTAAATCTGACAACACGCGAAAAGTCTGTTATTATTTTTTTGCCTCTTTCAACGTCTCCCCAGTGGTTATTTGCAAGTTCAAGAACAAATAAATCTTCAAAAATATTATTTTTCATTTTTACTCCTTATATACTCTTAATACATTCATATAAATCTTTTACGTCAGATACGATATAATCAGCATTTTTTAAATCATCTTTTTCAGCATATCCGTATTCTGCACCGATCGAAGTAATACCTGCGGCATTTGCGCATTCAACATCACTTTTTGCATCTCCTATCATAACACAAGCATCTGCAGTTGTATTCCATTTTTTTAACAAAAGCTTAAACATATCAACTTTTGATTTTCCCTTTTCAAAATCCTCTATATCTGTCGGTGTTATTAAATCATCATAAAGTCCGTCAAAAAACTTAGGAAGTAAACCTTTGCACATAGGACGCGGTTTATAAGTTACAATAAAAATCTTACATCCGTCAGCGCGAAGTCTTTTCAATAAAGAAATTATACCGTGATAAGGTGTAGTCATAACTGTTCCATCAACTTTATATAATTCCCTGAAATATTCTACAATTTTTTGATTATCCTCCTGAGTAACGGAAGGAACTGCAGCTTCAATCATCTTATTGAGAGGCGGTCCGATCTTTATATAAGTATCTTCCGCAACAGGGTAACCGCAATCGCATAAAGCTTTAATTAAAAGTCTTGTAACATCCTTAGAAGAGTCTATAAGTGTTCCGTCTAAATCAAACATAATATATTTTTTCATCTTACAGCCTCCGGACTTTTCTGTTTAATATAATTGTATAATTTTAAAAGGCCTTCCTGCATAGAGGTAAATTTTAAATCCTGAATTTCACTTAATAAAACAGAATTATCGCCTGTATACTCATTATTCATAACAGGATTTTTTATTTTAATCTGTGAACAATGCCCCCCCCCCGATATATTAACAACAATATCAGCTATTTCAACAAGACTAATGCTATCAGAAGGTGTTATGTTTATGATTTTATGTAACGGCTTATGTATTATAAAGTGCTCAACTATTTTTTGCATATCTTCTACAAATAAGTAGTCGAAAATAACATTCTGGTTAATAACAATGTCTTCGCCTTTTATTACCTGATTAACGGCATAGCTCGGAAAACGGCTTTCTTTCTCGTTGTATCCGTAGCAGGCAAAAATATTAAGGCAGAGTATGTCGTTACGTTTTTCGGTAATTTCTGCAATCTTCATTTTTGACTGCCCGTAAAGGTCATAAGGCAAAAATTGTCCGATTTCCCTTTCCTTAACTTTATGAAGATTTCTTGATTTGTCATACATCGCACCTGAACCAAATAATATCACTCTCACATTATCTTTTTTATATTTAAGAAGGTTATTTACCATTGCAATATTATCATCAAGTGTTTCGGGGCTATCCTGAACTCCTCTTGCTCCGCCTGTAGTTCCGCAATGAATAATAAAATCAATATCATGAGAAATGAAATATTGCTCAACTGCTTTTTCATTAGTCAAATCCAGCTCGTAACTGCGCGGACAAAAAAGAGTATATTTATCTTGCAAATACTCTTTCAGGTTTTTGCCTATAAATCCTCCGGAGCCTGTCAGTAATATATTCACTGCTTATTTTCCTCAATAAATTTATGAATTAAGTCAGACGTTTTATCAAGTTCTTTTTCTGACAGAGCAGGGAATACGCCGACCCAGAATGTGTTATTCATAATAAAATCAGTATTGGGAAGCAATTTATAATGTTCTTCCGTCAAATCTCCTGAATTCAAAAGCTCTGAATTTGCTATTCTGAGTTGAATATCATTATCCACAATCATAGGCTGGCGTAAAATATTTCCGGCAAACAATTGTCTTGTTCCAATACCGTTGCTTTCAAGGTATTCCACAAGTTTTTGTTTAGAAAGCGTAGGTTTTACCGAAATTAAAAAGCCAAACCACGACGGTTTAACGCCTTCTCTTACCTCAGGAAGAATTAAATAATCTTTCAAATCCGACAATTTGCTCATAAGATACTGTGCATTTTTTGTTCTTTTTTCTATAAATTGCGGAAGTTTTTTAAGCTGAACACAACCCAGAGCTGCCTGCCAGTCAGTAATTTTAAGATTAAACCCGATATGAGAATAAGTGTATTTATGATCATACCCGAAAGGAAGATTTCCAAGCTGCATTTGAAAACGTTTTTTACAAGTATCGTCTTTACCGGGCTTACACCAGCAGTCACGCCCCCAATCCCTGAAGGACATAATTATTCTGTATAATTGAGGATCATTTGTTACAACGGCACCGCCTTCGCCCATTGTCATATGATGTGCGGGATAAAAACTGTAAGTACCGATATGACCGATAGTACCGAGTTTCTTTCCTCTGAACTCACCACCCAGAGCGTCACAACTGTCCTCTATAAGCCACAAATTATATTTATCACAAATTTGCTTAATTTTATCCAAGTCATAGCTGTTGCCTAAAGTATGTGCCAAAAATATTGCTTTTGTTTTATCAGTAATTGCCTCTTCAATTTTTTCAGCATCAATATTATATGTACCTATTTCACAATCAACAAAGACAGGAATTAATCCTTGCTGTATAATCGGGTTAATCGTCGTCGGGAAACCTGCAGCAACAGAGATAACCTCGTCTCCTTTTTTAAGACGCCTGTCACCGAGCTTATGGGAAGTTAAAGCAGATAATGCCAAAAGATTTGCGCTTGAACCGGAGTTCGTCGAAAGTGCGAATTTAACCCCGAGATATTTTGCAAATTCATGTTCAAATTCATCATTAAATCGCCCTGCCGTAAGCCACATGTCCAAAGACGCATCAACCATAGCTTCAAGTTCTTCACACCCGAGAAGTTTGCCCGAAGCGGGAATATACTTAAACTCACGCGGTTTAGCATAAACCTCATTATAATATTCTTTTACAGCTTCTCTCACTTTATTGCGTAATTCTTGTTCCATAAAAATATCCCTCTCATATATTATCGCACAAAAAAAGTATCTTAATAATTAATTCCAATTAATTCTGTTCGAATAATCTTCTATTTGATTAAGCGTAAAATCAAACATATCAGCATTATTATTATAAAAATTTTTATACCACTCAACAGTCTTTTTAATTGCTTCATCTGCTTTAAGAGAAGGATGCCATCCTAAAACTCTCTCAGCTTTCTCAATATTAAGCATTAAAAGTCCTGCTTCATGCAAATTATCTCGTTTCTGAACAACAACTTCACCTTTACCGTAAAAGTCTGCAACTTTTTGAGCGACATCAGCAACCTTTAAAACATTGCTCTCATCCGGACCGAAATTAAAACCTTCCGCATATTTTTTTCCGTGCTCTAAAAGCTTTTGTCCTAATAGTAAATACCCGGAAAGCGGCTCTAAAACATGCTGCCAAGGACGAACAGCTATAGGATTTCTAATCTCAATTTTTTCTCCTTTATTTATTGCAATAACACAGTCCGGAATTAACCTGTCCAATGCCCAATCACCGCCGCCTATAACATTTCCTGCGCGGGCAGTTGCCATTGCAAACGCACTGTCATCCTGCAAAAATGATCTTCTATAAGAAGATGACATAATTTCAACACATCCTTTGGATGATGAATACATGTCATACCCTCCCATAGGTTCATCTTCCCTATACCCCCTGTTTATTTCCTTATTTTCATAACATTTATCCGTGGTGACATTAACAAAAGCTTTAACAGATTTACATTTTCTGGCAGCCTCAAGCACATTCAATGAACCTATAACATTAGTCTGATATGTTAAAACAGGCTCAGAATATGAAAGTCTTACAAGAGGCTGAGCAGCAAGATGAAATACAATATCAGGCTGAAAATCAAACATAGCTCGTTCAAGAGCAGCAACATCCAAAATATTTCCAATTATACTTTTTTCAACCTTTGACGAAATATTTAATTCGTTAAACATAGAAGGATTTGTATTCGGAGCAAGAGAATACCCGCAGACTTTTGCGCCCAACATAGTAAGCCACAATGACAACCAGCAGCCTTTAAACCCGGTATGACCGGTCAAGAAAACTTTTTTACCCGCGTATATATCATTGAACATATTAATTTACTCCTTTTATAATTTTTTCCAAGCCTGAAGCGTAATCATATTCAGGTTTCCAGCCCAGATCATTTAAATCTGTAATATCAGCTCTGGAACACATTATTTCATCTTCTCTATAAGACAGTGCCCCAAAGTTAAGTATAGTTTTGCTTTGTGAAATATTTTTTATTTCTGTAACAAAATCTCTCAAAGAAACCGCATTACCGGTGCCAACATCAAAGCTTTTGTATCTGAATGAATGAGAATTCATATATTCCAAAACCTTTATATAAGCACTCACAACATCATCAACATATATAAAATCACGTTTTTGGTGTCCGTAAGTTAAATCAATTGCATCAATCTGTTTAAACGCAATTTTATCAAGCATTTGATACACAAATTTTTCTTTATTATCATTCTCTCCAAAAATATGTTCCAAAACCATGTTTACAATTTTCAGGCGTTTAGAAAAATACTTCAGCCATAATAATAAACTCTTTTTAGACAATGCATAATTCAAAAGATATGAATAAGCCATATTTTCTTTATTAAAATATGAATCTGTATTTATAAAATTTTTCACACCATACTGAACTGACAAATCCAAAAGTTTAACGGGAAACATAAGGTTTGTTTCCAAAACATCGCAGCAGGAATTTTGAACACGCCCGTAATTCGTTGCACAGTGGATAATAGTTCCAATATCATTTTCCTTAAAAACAGTTTCCAAATCAACACAGTCGATGTCATAGGATTTAATTCTTTTAACATCCGTAAACTCAACAATTCTGTCGATATTTGAAAAAGACCTTTTAAGAATAACAATATTACAGTCAGTTTTATTCAATAATCCTCTAAGAAGATGGCTTCCCAAAAAGCCTGTTGCACCGGTCAATAAAACAGTATCCATTAATTTCTCCAAAACATTTATATCATGAAGTCTTTGTAAGTGCAACAGACAACAGCTTATCAATTTTAATCTTTACAGCTTCAACCGAGATTTCGTTAACCGAACAGGGTGTTGCGGCAGCCAATTCTTGTTCTAGTCCGGCAGATATCAGTTCATTTACTCTGTCAGGATAAATATAAGATACTTGTCCCCATTCATAAGGGTGAAATAATTTATAAGCATTCCCTGGACTAAGACAAATGACAGGCAAATTTACATTTTCTGCATTATTTGCGATATGAACAGTACCTGATTCCGCAGCTATAAGTAAATCAGCAACAGAAAATAATGATGTCATAAAATTTAATTCGATTTTACCTACACAATTGTGACACTTTTTTTTATAGATAAGATAGGAATAAAGTTTTTCAACATTTTTAAAATCAGATGGCAGCCCTCCTGTTACAATTACGTCATAATTATATTTGCGAATTACATAATCAATTATATTTGCCCAAGACTTTAAATTCCAAATTCTTTGCTCATTACCCGAAAACGGAGCAATCAATACATATCTTTTTCGTAAATCCAATATCTGCTTAAGCTCCGGCAGACAAATTTCTATTTTTTCTTCACAAATTTGCTCAAAATAATAATGAAATAAATATGTCAAAAATTTATTATCATCACAGGGAGCAATAAAGTTTGTTACAAAATTCCCGTATGAAACATTTTTGTATACCGGAGAATAAAAAGTTTTTGAAATTATATTTTTTGCAATACATTCGACCCAAGGAGCCGGAGTGAGTGTTTCTGAAAAAGGACAAGATGGTTGTGATGCATCAATAATCACTTCTGCATTATATTTTCTTAATCTGCGCAGTATTTTTCTGTTATATTTACGATTATCAAGAAATTTGCCGGCGTCAAAAACAAATATTTCATCAACAGAAATATCTGTATATTTTATTAAATTCGCAAAATCATGTCTGGTTACCAGAACAACTTTATAATCTCTATATTTCTTTGATAATTTCAAAAGCTTAATATTGCTGTAAGTTAATATTAAGTCACCCAATCCCTGATAATCAATTATCAAAATGGTATTACTAAAACGATGAAAACGGCGGTATAGAGCTAAGAAGTACGCCCCCCCCCCGAATTTTTAAATATCATACTAAAGTCCTCCCGCTAATATTCCATATTGCCCAGGGGGCATTATCATTCATCCACATGTCAGTTAAGTCATTTTTGTCGCGTAATGTATCCATCGGACGCCAAAAACCGTTATGTTTATAAGCATTTAACTGATTATCTTTCGCAAGATTTTCTAATGGAGCTCTTTCGAAAATCGTGCTGTCACCGTCTTTTATGTAATCAAAAACTTCAGGCTCACATACGAAGAAGCCTCCGTTAATCCAGCTTTCTTCACCCTTTGGTTTTTCCATAAAAGAAGTTATCATATTATTATCTTTAATAACAAGAGAACCAAATCTGCCCTGAAGTTGGACGGCAGTCATTGTAACAATTTTACCGCTGTTTTTATGATTTTTTATTAAATCATCTATATTTACATCTGCAACGCCGTCTCCGTAAGTCAGAAGAAACGGTTCATTGCCGATATAATCTTGAGCTTTTTTAATCCTTCCTCCTGTCATCGTATCCTGACCTGTATAAAGCATTGTGACTTTCCAGGGTTCATGCCTGTTTTTATGAACTTCAACTGTATTACTTGCCATATCAACGGTAATATCAGAATATCTGGTATAGTAGTTTATAAAATAATCTTTTATGACATGTGATTTATAACCTGTTAAAATTACGAAATCATTAAAACCGTAATATGAATAAATTTTCATAATATGCCATAATATCGGTTTC